>ERZ1066136.30-NODE-30-length-215712-cov-25.291291_pt1 | contig 215712 bp, 165 predicted proteins | sample MGYA00382783_ERZ1066136 | MGnify/ENA primary metagenome ERZ1066136 (study PRJEB33369, sample SAMEA5778366) | biofilm metagenome | biome: Industrial cooling water; feature: Water cooling tower basin; material: Biofilm | place: United Arab Emirates | collected...
GGGGCGGCGGGGGCGGGGAGAGGGCGGGAAGCAACGGGCGGGCGCGCCCGGGGGGCCGGGGGGGGGGGGGGGGGGGGGGGGGGGGGGTAACTTATGCTCGTGACGGATGTGGAATGAGGGGAAACGAGCATGAACTGGGATCAAGGTATCTGGGCGTCGCTCGGCAAGTGTGGGGCGGCGAGGGCTCTGACGCATGGGCGCAGCGAGCGTAACTCCCGGGGGAGCATCGGCACGACTCGGCGCGATCGGATCCGGCTTGTTCGTGGATTAAGTTGGCTCGGCCTCTTGGCATTCAGCTTCAACGTCCTCGCGTGGGGCCAGCCTGTCCATACGAATCCACCACCGTGCGATCCCTACGACATCGAACCTCCACTTTTTTCGGAAGTGTGCATTGAATTGGAAGATGCGGGCATTCACTTCAATGTCTGGGAGCAGACGATTCGGGTTGAGAATAAGGTGACCGACACGACGCCTTGGGTCGGGGGTGAAGCGTGCGATTGCCGCTACGTGCGACCCGGCGATCTTCCGGTGCGGCCGTGTGTTCCAAACACCCTCACAGAGAGCGTCACCAAGGAGATTTGCTGGCAAGCTTCTGGTGGGATTGAGCACAACTACAGGGTTGGCGTGGCACACATCGCCGTCGTGGAGGTCGGCGCATCGCAGCATTTCAACAACAGCGTGCAGCACTGTGTCTCCTCCACGCAGTCTCAAACAATACAAGAGGTCGGAACACAGTGTTGGACGCACTACCGAAGAGGTATCAAATTCACGCGACAAGCCGAGGTCGAGCGGTGGAGATATCCGGTGGTGCGGCTTTGGATCTGCTGGCGATGGGATCCTCCGCCGTCGTTCAATGTGGTGCGAGTGACGTGTGGGGCAAAAGAGGAGTATGTTGCCACGGCATCAAACGACTACTTCATTACTACGGAACAGACAGACTATCCATCACGCCCATGCCATTGGTTTCCAAGCGACGAAGACTTGTCAGAGCTTCGGTATTCGACACCTTGCTGTCGGCCGCTTCGGGAGTGTGACACCCTCGCGCCGGGGCAAAGACCGTGTTGTGGAGTGGAGAACGAGCAATGATGACAGGCGCGAAGCGAAAGGTGGTGTTGTTTGTCGGTGCCATCTTCTTGAGCGGTGCGACGGCATCACTGGCAGGCGTAGACCCGGGCGCGACGGCCGACTCACGGGGCGGCGAAAGGGCCGTCGTTCCAAAGGTGCGGGTCGACCTAGGCAGCGAGGAATATGTTGAGAAGGCTCTTCAGATGCAGCGCGACCGCGAGCCGGGATTCGGCGTGAGGTTGCGAGGCGCTGCTTCTGCCGCCTTCTCGCAAAAGAACCGGGAGCGTTCCGAGGGCTTGTTGACCGCGGCAATCGAACGCCCAGAGTCGATTGGCGAGGGCATCTCGGCGCTCGCGATGCGGGCGAGGTTTCGACTTGAATGGGACGGCATTGAGGGGGCTCGCGAGGACATGGAGCTTCTCCGTGCGATCGTGCTTGCTTCGGCCGGAAACGTGCCCATGGCGCTCGACGTGTACAGCTCGCTCAACGTCTTTAGCGTGCAACTGGATGTGGCGCGCGACCCCGAAAGCGTGCTGTATGCGGAGGCGGTCCTGCTGCTCGCCGAGGTTTCGCCCCTCGGACCGTTTCGGACGAATGCGGTTGTGAACGCGAACAACACGATCGTGCGGCGATCGCGAGACTTGGCGGCGGCGGGGCGACTCCTGGAGACTCTCGAGGCGAACCCTGAGCACGGAATAGAGAGTGGCTCGCGCGGGTCGCAGATTGTTTCGGTCATCCAGGCGATCGATCGCGAGCGAGCGAATGCCGCGTATCTGCCGATGCTGGAGAGGGAGTGGCAGCGCAGCACGGATGCGTACTGGAATCTGACGGTTGGTGTCGAGTTGGCGGCACGTCTTGGCAAAGCGCGCCAGCAGCGCGCGCGGGTTGCCGTGCTGATGGAGATCGTCGATCGGATCGATCGTCACCGGGAGAAGTGGATCAAGGGCGAGGACGGTTCGGTTGTCAACGAGCCCCGGGCGCTGTCCATCGAGAATGCGCGAAGGACGGCGTTGGTGCAGTTGACCGACGCCAACTTCATAGGCTTGCACGAGGTGGCCCGCGACGCGGCGGATCGGCTGTCAAGGGACGAGTCGCGAAGCGAGAGAGCGCGCGAGCGATGGCGCGAGCGTGTCCTTGAGATTGAGCTTGATGCGAAGCGGGCCCCTCGCTGATGGAGGGTCGGGTCGCGCGGGGCGCGATGGACGATTGTCCGGCGGGCGGAGGGGAAGGAGGCGGTTCTGCCGTTTGCTGCCGCGTTTGGTTGTGCCGTGTGTGCATGGGGCTCGCATACGCTCGTGCATGCCCTCGGTCTTTCTGAACGGACGCTTTGTGGAGCGGGAGAGCGCGACGGTGTCGGCCTTTGATGCCGCACTTCAGCACGGCGTGGGTCTGTTTGAGACGATGCTGGCGGTGCACAACGGCGGCGAGGTGAAGGCGGGGGATGAACTGTCGGCGGTGAACGCGTGGGACGTGGTGGATCTGGACGCGCATCTGGATCGGCTGATCGTCTCGGCGCGGGAGTTGGGATTGTCCGAGAGCCTGCGGGCCGGGCCTTTGGGTGAGGCGGTGCGGCGCACGGCGGCCCGGGCGGCTGGGATGTATCCGGAGTCGCTGCGACTGCGCGTGCGGCTGACGATCACGGGCGGGGACCTCAACCTGCTGGACAAGGCTCGCCATGTCCGCGAACGGAGAACCGGAAAGACCAACCCACCCCCCGCCCCCTCCCTCGGGGAGGGGGGGCATGAGCCGACGCTGATGATCGTGGCGACGCCGGCGACGTCGTATCCGGCGGAGATGTTCGAACGGGGCGTCTTGGCGACGGTGGCGGATTGGAAAGTGAATCCACTCGATGTTTTTCAGGCGCACAAGACGGTGAACTACTGGGCGCGGCTGCGCGAATTGCAGATCGCGGCCGGAAAGGGCGCGGGCGAGGCGCTGGTGTTTCAGGTGAGCAATCACTTGGCGGGCGGGTGCGTGAGCAACGCGCTCGTGGTGAAGGATGGCGTGGTGAGCACACCGATCGTGCGCGGCGAGGAGCGAGAGGCGGCCGCGGATGGCGACGTGGAGCCCGGCCACGAAGAACGACGCGCCGTGATGCCCAGTCCGGTGCTGCCGGGCGTGACGCGGCGCTGGGCGATCGACTGGCTGGAGGGGCAGGACGTGGAGGTTCGGCGGCGGATGCTCACGATCCGCGAAGTGCTCGATGCCGACGAGGTGCTGCTCACCAACTCGTCGTGGGGCGTTTTGCCGGTGGTGCGGGTGGAGTCGCGGACGATCGGGGGCGGGGTGCCGGGCCGCGTGGGTCAGGAACTGATGCAGGCGTGGCGCGAGCGGACGCTGCAGGACTGACGTCGGGCCGTGTGATTCGGAAGATCGTTCAACCCTGACGGACGCGGACGTTCTGGCGTCCTTCGTCGTCGCGCGCGGGGATGGGCGCGTGCGGCGCGGGGCGAGCGGGCTCGTCGAGCGGGGCGCGGGGCGGCCGCGGCCCTGCGAAGATCGCGTTGCGCACGCCCAGCACCAACGCGCGCAGCATGAGGATGATCGCGAGCAACAGCAGCAGCGGCACCGCGATCACGAGGACGACCAGGAAGAGGATCAGGGCCACGAGAAGCGTGGCAAAGCGGGCGAGGGGCGACCGTGCCGCGAACGCGGTGTGCGTCGATCGGAAGAGGTCGGGGTTGACGTTCATCGCGTACACACAAGGGTATTCGTGAAGCGGGTGCGGCCTTTTCGGGGAAGCGGGCGGGAGAGTGGGGGCGTGGCGCGGAGTGTGGGGCGGAGTATGGGGTGGCGCTGGGAGCGGATGTGGCGTGCTTCAGCGGCGGGAGAGGGCTTCGAGGACGGCGCGCACGCCGAGCGATGCGCTCTGTCGCACCGAGTGCTCGTCCTGTCCGCGATCAAACTCGATGGTGAGGATGGGGATGCGGCGGTCGATGCCGGCGAATGTGCCCAGGGAGCCAGGAGTGGGATAGCCCATGGAGGGGCGGACGTGCCAGCGCGGGTCGGCGGTCGCGGCGGCTTGGGCGAATGCCTGTGCGAAGCGTTCGGCGGGGCCGTCGAAGTTGACGAAGGGTCCGGTGCGGATGGAGTGAAAGACGACGATGAGGTCGGGGCGGAACGAGTCGAGTTCGGCGGCGAGGGCGCGAGATTCGGGTTCGCTGAGCGGGCGTGTGCCGCGCTGTGGGGCGGGGGTGAAGTTGGAGGCGGGGAAGTTTCGGTTGAGGTCGATGTTGTTGGCGTTGAAGCGCGTGCGCGAGGCGGTGGCGTCGGGGTTGAGATCGCGGATGAAGCGGACGTGCGCGTGTGATTGACGGGCGAAGACGACAGCCAGATCGTCGAGGGCGAAGAGCCCCTCGGGTTCGTCGCCGTGGATCCCGCCGACGAGCAGCAGGCGCGGCGCGTCTGAAGGCCCGAAGGTGGCGGCGAGAAGGGGGCGTCCCTGAACGGACGAGGCGATGGTTGTCCAGCGTGTCTGGTCGGGCGCGGAGGCACGCGGCTGCGAAGCGCAGGATGCCAGAGCGACGGCCGACGCGAGCAGCAGCGTGATGCTGAGAGAGAGCCGCATGGCGATGAATTAGACGCGCGGCCCGCTGGTGCCGAGGGCGGCGAGCGCGTCCCCGTAGTCCTCGCGCACGGGCTCGACGATTTCCTTGATGAACTGCTCGGTCTGCTCGACGCTGCGCCCGATGTACTTCATCGGGTCCATCACGCCGTCCCAGTTGAGCTCCGCCGAGAGTGGCCCGCCACGCTTGGTGCTCCAGAAGTTCTTGTCGTTCTTCAGGCGGTCCAAGAGGTCGTTGTCGAGCCCTTCCTGCTTCACCCGCAACCCCGCGGCCTGCGCGTGCTGGCGGATCAACTCGTGGTAGTGCTGGCGATCGCCGCCGAGCTTCACGCACTCCATCAGGATGTTCTCGGTCGCCATGAACGGCAATTCGGCCATCAGGTTCTTCTTCACCATCGCCTCGTGCACGATCAACCCCGACGCCACGTTGTGCATCAGGTCGAGCGCCCCGTCGAGGGCGAGGAAGGCCTCGGGTAGTGAGAGGCGCCGGTTCGACGAATCGTCGAGCGTGCGCTCGAGCCACTGCGTGGCGGCGGTGTCGTAGGCGTTGCCAACGAGATTCATCACGAAGCGGGAGAGGCCGCAGATCCGCTCACACCGCATCGGATTCCGCTTGTAAGGCATCGCCGAGGACCCGATCTGCTTGTCCTCGAAGGGCTCGTCGATCTCCTTGCGGTTGCAGAGGAGGCGGATGTCGGTGGCGATCTTGTGGAGGACGGCGGCGACGGAGGCGAGGTCGCCAAGCATGAACGAGTCAAAGACGCGGGGATAGGTCTGACCGGACGCCCAGAAGCAGACGCCGCCGTTTCCTTTGGATGCCGGGGCTTGCGTGCTGATCGGCGGGACCGCGCTGTCGTGACGTGCCGCGACGTCGGCGAAGAGCAGGCGACGAACAACCGCCTGCTCGAAACGATCGATCGCATCGGTGTTGCCGGCGAAGAGAGAGAGGAAGGAGGCCTGTGTGCCCGTCGCGCCGCGCATGCCGCGCCAGCGTTCAACGACGCGCGATGAATACTCGATGCGCTCGCCTGCGAGGTGTAGTTCGGCAGCCCACATCGCGCATCGTCGCCCCACGGTCGTTGGCTGGGCCGGCTGGTAGTGCGTGAAGCCAAGGGTTGGCAGGGCGCGGAAGCGGGCCGCCACCGTCCCCAGCGCGATCGTCACGGCGGCGAGCTTGGATTGGATGATTCCGCGAGCCGTTCCGAGGATCAGCAAATCCGCATTGCACACCACATCCTGGCTCGTCATCCCCAGATGGATGATTCCCTTGGCCTTCGGGCAGGAATCACCCAGCGCGTGGACATGGGCCATGACGTCGTGCCGCAGCTCGCGTTCGTACTTCTCGGCGAGGCGGATCTCGTCGTCGGTGATGCCCCCGGGGCGGTTGACGACCGCCCGCAGTTCCTCGACCTGCTCCTTGGTGACCAACTGCGTTGACGAGCCCGGAGCGTCAGCGACGGGTCTCCGGGATGTTGTCTCGCCTGCGGCCTTGTTCCCCTCGCTCACGCTCGGGGCTCGTTGGTCGCTCGGGGCTCGTTGATCCCCGAGCCCCATCTCGTGCTGGGCCTCGGCCACCGCGAGCCAGATGCGTCGCCAGGTGTTGAACTTGTGGCGCGCCGACCACAGCCGCAGCATCTCCTCGCTCGCGTTGCGGGTGGCGAGGGGGCTGGTGTAGGTGTCGTACGGCGAGTGGGTCGCGGCCATGCCGCTAGGGTACGAGGAGGGGATCGGAATGGGTTTGGGGGTTCGCGGCCGGTGGGAATGGACCTTGCGGCGCGGGTGGGGTCGCGTTGAGGTTCTCGGACGCGAGAAGTTGCAGATCGGAGTGTGGTGGGTCCGAGTTTCCTGTTGCGAGCGGGCCCGGAGAGCGGTAGTCTCTGAAGGCCTGCCACAAGCGGCAGGGAGGCGGGGAGTGTGTGACGGCGGCTCAGGGGAGCGCCGGGTCGCGGAAAGGAAGCGGTGACGAGATGAATCGCACGGCAATGCTGGCGGGGATCGGGATGGGTTTGTTGGCCGCGTCGGCTTCGGCGCAGTACTCGATCAAGTCGTCGGTGATTGCCGGTGGTGGCGGTACCGCGTCGGGTGGCCAGTACACGCTTTCGGGAACGATCGGTCAGGCGGCCGCGTTCGGTCCGCCGCTGGCGACCGGTGGGTCCTATGGGCACGGCGCGGGTTTTTGGTGGACGGTGTTGAACTGTCCTGCGGACCTCAACGGCGACGGGGTGGTCGATCTGGACGACTTTGTGCCGTTCGTCTCCGCGTACAACCTGTTCCTGTGCAGCGAGCCGGGGATGCCGGTGGGCTGTCCGGCCGACTTCAACGGCGATCAGCAGGTGGACAACGACGACTTCCTGATCTTCGTTGCCGCGTACAACGAATTCCTCTGCCCGTAATCGCGGGTTGAGCGGTTGCGTGACGTGATGAATGCTATTCGTCGCTGCCCGCGGCGAAGAGGCGTGCGTCTGCGCTGTTCCAGACCCAGCCGATCTCGTTGGGATTGGCGACTGCGCCGGTGGCGCCCGGGCGATTGATCTCGGTGATCCGGGCGGCGACGTGGGCCGGGGAGAGCGGGTTGACGGGGAAGGCGGCGATGCCCAGCGGTGCCCACTGGTCGCTGTCGGCCTGACCGGGGGCCCACGGCACGTTCTTGAACTCGGACTGATACTGCGAGAGCGCGGCACGGACGCGCGCCAGTTCGGCCGCGAGGCGGTCATTGACCGACGTGCCCTGCGTTGTCGCGCGGGGCTCCAGGCCGCGTTGGGACTTGAACTCGGCGATCTTCTCGGCGCGGGCGAGCTCGTGCTTGGGGGGCTGGGGTGCCTGCGCGACCGGCTCGCCGCAGGAGGCGAGCAGGGGGAGCAGCAGGATCGCGGGAACGAGCACGCGGCGAGGAACGTTGCGCATGTCGGAGAGATCGACCGGCTTGCGTCGTCCGATTGCTGTCTCTCGGAGCGCGGCGGCCGAAGGGTTCGGCGGCTGCGGCGTGTGCGGATGATCGGAGCGTTTCTCGGACGCGAGGGTGGTGCCACGGCTGAGCGCTTCGTTCGGCCGTGTGGGGTCGGGCCGGATGCGCTGTGCCGGGGGTGTTGTGCAACGGCACTACCTAGCGAAGCGCGGGGCAGTGGCACCCGGTGCTGGGGTGGGTGCCCGGGGTGGGGCGTGGGGGCGATACACTGGCGACGTGACGTCGCGTGAAGGCGGAAATTCGGTGGGGAAGCCTGGGAGGGAGATCGCTGCTTCGAAGGGCGATGCCGCGGGAGCGGTGGCGCGCGCCGCGGAGGGCGCGCGGATGCAGATCATCAAGGGGATCGCGGTGTCGCCGGGGATTGCGATCGGGCGTGCGGCGACGCTGGGGGATGACCCGCGGCGGATTTCGCGTCGCGTCGTCGGTGAAACGCAGGTGAAGCAGGAGTTGACGCGGCTGGAGGAGGCGATCCGCTCGTCGATCGACGAGCTGGCGAGCGTGCATCACCGGGCGCGTCACGAGATGGGCGACGAGGCGGCGAAGATTTTTCTGTTCCACGTCGGGATGCTCAAGGACAAGTCGCTGGTCACGCCGATGCGCGCGATGATCGAGAAGGAGAGGGTGGTCGCGGAGTACGCGGTGGGCCAGGTCCTGGGGCAGATGGCCGATCGCCTGCGTGCGACGCCCGATTCGGTCTTCCAGACGAAGGTGAACGACATCGACGATCTGGCGACGCGGCTTTTGGGGCAGCTTTTGGGCAAGGCGGAGGATCGCCTGGCCAAGCTGGGTGCCGAGAGCGTGCTCTTGGCGCGCGACCTGACGCCGAGCCAGGCGGCGGGATTTGATCGCAGCAAGGTGATCGGCTTCGCGACCGACCTTGGCGGCCGCACGAGCCACACGGCGATCGTGGCGCGGGCGCTTGGGATCCCTGCGGTGGTGGGTTGCAAGTCGCTGACGTCGCAGGCGACCGACGGCGCGTCGATGATTCTGGACGGGGACCGGGGTCTGATCATCCTCAACCCCGACGAGGAGCGGCTGGAGGAGTATCGCCAGTACATCAAGCAGCGCGAGATCTTCCAGCTTTCGCTGGGCGAGTTGCGCGACCTGCCGGCGGTGACGCTGGACGGAACGCGGATCGAGCTGGTGGGCAACATCGAGTTTGCGGAGGAGGCCAAGCACGTTCTGGAGATGGGCGGCGAGGGCGTGGGTCTGTACCGCACCGAGTTCCTGTATCTGACGAGCAAGACCGAGCCGAGCGAAGAGGATCACTACAGGAGCTACGTGCGCTGCGTGGAGTTGATGAAGGGCAAGCCGCTGACGATCCGGACGATGGATCTGGGCGCGGACAAGTACACGCAGGAGCGTGCGGAGATCCCGGAGCGCAACCCGTTCCTTGGTTGTCGGAGCATCCGGTACTGCCTGAAGAACCTGCCGATGTTCAAGCGGCAGCTTCGGGCGCTCTTGCGTGCGAGCGCGAAGGGCCCGATCAAGGTGATGTTCCCCTTGATCACGAGCACGGGGGAGTTTCGTCAGGGCAAGTACCTCATCAACGACATGATGGAGGAACTGGATGAAGAGGGGCTGAAGTTTGACCGAAACCTGAAGGTGGGGATGATGGTGGAAGTGCCGTCGGCGGCGCTGATGGCCGACACGTTCGCCCGCGAGGTGGATTTCTTCTCGATCGGGACGAACGACCTTGTGCAGTACACGCTGGCGGTGGACCGGACGAACGAGGCGATCGCGGGGATGTACAACCCCGCGCACCCGGCGGTGATCCGGCTGATCCGGGACGTGGTTCGCGCGGCGCGGCGTCACGACACGCCGATTTCGTGCTGCGGCGAGTCGGCGGGCGACCCGGAGTATGCGTTGCTGCTGATCGGTCTGGGGCTGCGTACACTTAGCATGAGCAGCGGGTCGATCCCGCAGCTCAAGCGTCTTATTCGCAGCGTGAACGTGAAGCAGTGCGAACAGATCGCCCGACAGGCGCTCTCGTTCGATTCCGAGACACAGGTTTCCTCGTACTTGAGGGACCGTGCTCGCAAGATCGTGCCCGAGTTGTTCGACGGACGTTCCGCCGACTGACGAGGGCGACAGACCACGAGGGCCGCGCGGCCGTGTGCCGCGCCGGGCCCGAGGACAAGCATCGCGTTCCCCCCGGAGCGGGCCCGAAGAGGCCGGCCTGGGGCGTGGGACGCGGGCGGACGCCGGTGGCGTTCGCCGCATCGTGCGATGGCGTGTTGTGGGCGCGGGCAGAACCGTGCCGCGACGAGCCGGCGTGCGAGAAGGCCCTGGATCGGGTGCGCGTGTGCGCGGCCGGGCGGGGCGGCTGGCGGGAGCACGGGCGCGAGAGCGTGCCGCAGCCCGCGACCTCGGACCTGGCAGAGCGGATCCTCCTGGAAAGCGTTCCCGCGTGGCGGGAGCGCGGGCGAGGCGCGGCATCTGCCGCGCACGCACGGAGGCGCTCGATGCGCCGGAATGGACGGACGGCAGGAATGGCCAAGGACAACAAGAACGAACCCAAGACCCGCACGCAGATGCTGATCAACTACGTGCCCGGTGAGGAGTGTCGCGTCGCGATCGTCGAGGACGGAAAGCTCGAGGAGTTCACGACGGAGAAGTTTGCGACGCAGAGCCGCGTGGGCAACATTTACGTCGGGCGCGTGATCAACGTGGAGCCGGCGATTCAGGCGGCGTTTGTGGACTTCGGCGTGGGGGACAACGGGTTCCTGCACGTGAGCGATCTGCACCCGCGGTATTTCCCGGGCGAAGAGGCGGACGCGACGGAGAAGGTGGGGCACAAGACGCCGCGCCGCGAGCGTCCGCCGATCCAGGCTGCGCTTCGTCGGGGCGACGAGATCATCGTGCAGGTGCTCAAGGAGGGCGTGGGGACCAAGGGGCCGACGCTGACGAGCTATCTGAGCATCCCGGGGCGCTTCCTGGTGATGATGCCGCAGATGGACAAGGTGGGCGTGAGCCGCAAGGTAGAGGACGAGGAACAGCGTCGCAAGATGCGCGAGATCCTCGATCAGCTGGATCTTCCCGACGGGTTCGGGTTCATCCTGCGCACGGCGGGGATGGATCGGACGAAGCTGGAGCTCAAGCGCGACCTGGCGTATCTGGTGCGTTTGTACAAGGACATGGAGAGCCGGCGGGCGCGTGGGGACAAGCCGCGGCTGCTGTACGCGGAGAGCGATCTTTTGGTGCGTGCGCTGCGTGACCAGTTGACGCAGGACGTGGACGAGATCGTGATCGACAATCCCGAGGCGGTGCAGCGTGCGAGCCGCTTCCTGAAGATCGTGGCCCCCCGGACGAGCACGAAGCTCTTGCACTATCCGGGGCTGACGCCGATCTTCCACGCCTTTGCGGTGGAAGAGCAGATCGCGCACATCCACTCGCGCGAGGTCCCTCTGCCCAGCGGCGGGCGTCTGGTGATCGACCAGACCGAGGCGCTGGTGGCGATCGACGTGAACAGCGGCAAGAGCCGCGAATCGCGCGACGCGGAGGAAAACGCGTTCCAGACCAATCTTGAGGCGGTGGACGAGATCTGCCGCCAGCTGCGCCTGCGCGATCAGGGCGGCATCGTGGTGAACGATCTGATCGACATGCGGCATCAGTCTCACCGCAAGGAGGTCGAGGCGCGATTCAAGGAGCGGCTGAAGCGCGACCGCGCCCGCACGACGGTGGGCACGATCAGCCAGTTCGGCATCCTCGAGATGACGCGCCAACGCATGCGCGCCAGCAGCGAGAGCGTGCACTTCGCCGATTGCCCGACCTGCCGCGGACGCGGGCTGGTGCAGAAGCCTGAGAGCGTGGCGAGCGATTCGCTGCGTGAGTTGACGGCGCTTCTGGATGTGGACAAGGTGGGGCGCGTGGAGATCGTGGTCTCGCCGCGTGTGGCGGGCGAACTGCTCAGCACGAAGCGTCACCTTCTGGGCCGCATCGAGCGTTCGAGCGGGAAGAGCGTGGACGTGCGTGTGAGCGAGGCGTCGCCGCTGGATCGGGTGACGTTCTACGCGTACGACCGGAGCGGGGCCGACATCGACCTCACGCAGCCGCTGCCGCGCAAGCGACCGGCGGAGCTGGTGGTGATCGACGAGCCCGCGGCGGAGGCGGACGAGTCGTTCTCGACCGACGCGGTGCAGGAGCGCGAGCGGACGCGCGACACCGACGAAGTCGAACCCGCGCCGACCGAAGAGGTGATGGAACTGAGTGAAGAGCCGCTGCTCTTGAGCGATGAGGAACTGGACCGGCAGATCCGTGCCGACGCGCAGGAGGCTGCGGCATCCACTGCGGAGGCCGAGCAGGCGAGCGGCGGCCGGCGTCGGCGCGGTCGCGGGCGTCGTGGTCGTGGCCGCGGCGGCGATGCGCCGCGCGGACGCGACGGACAGGACGCTCACACCGCTCCGGGCGGTCGCGATGCGAGGCGCGGCGATGGTCGAGGTGCGGCTCGGTCCGAGGCTCGCTCGGCTGCGCCCGCACCAGACGCACCGTCGCCACGCGCGCCGGTTGGACGCGCGCCGGATGTCCGCCGCGTGGAGACCGAGCGGGGTGTGATCATCCTCGGCGACCACGGCGACGAAGACGGTTCGGCTGCGGTTGCTCCGGCTGGGGCTGGTGAGCCTGGTGCGCTGGACGCGGGTGGGCCGATGGGTGATGCGCCGGGTGACGCTCCGGGTGACGCATCAGGTGATGGATCGGGGGATGCAGCGCAGGGCGGGCAGGGTGATGTGCCGCCGGGCGAGGGCGGGCGTCGTCGTCGTCGCCGACGTCGTGGTCGTCGCGGCCGCGGCGGCCAGGGTGGCGGGGCGGGCGGTGCGCACGCGCCGGGTCATGTTGCCGGCGGTCCGATGGCCGCCGGAGCGCCTGATGCCGATGGCGGTGCGGGCGAGGGCGTGAGCGACGGCGGGGGCGATGGCCACGGCGACGCGTCGGACGACGATCGCATGGACGAGGGCGAAACGTCCGATGGGCGGACGTCCGCGACCGGCGATCTCGCGCAGGGTGAGACGTCCGGCGCCGGGCCGGATGGGCCCGATGGCGTGCGAGAGGGTGAAGGTGGCGGCCGTCGTCGGCGTCGGCGTCGCGGCCGTCGCGGGCGTGGCGGTTCACGCCAAGGCGGTGACGCCGATCGCGGCGGAGGACAGGGCGGCGGAGGTCAGGGCGGAAGCTCTCCCGGCGGAGCGGTGAGCGGCGGCGGCTCTGGTGGACGCGGACAAGGCTCTCCGGCCCGCGACTCGGGCGGACCGCGCGGCGACGGCCGGGCCGATCGAGGGAGCGATCGTGGCGCCGATCGTGGGGCTGGCGGCGGGGCGGCCGGCGGGGGCGGTGGTCCGTCCAATCCGGCCGGGTCGGGAGGCGGCGGGGCGCCCAAGCCGCGGCTGTTGTTCACGACACGCCGCAAGTTGACCGCGGCGGAGTTGAACAAGCGTCCGAAGCCCGAGTAAGCCGGATGAGGCAGTCGTGGAGCGCTCCAAACATGTGGAGCGGGGAGTCGTTGATTCGAGATTTCGTGCGTTGAGCGCCGCCTTGGTCACCCGCCGCGTCATCATCCTCGGCTCCACCGGTTCGATCGGGACACAGACCCTCGAGGTGGTGTCGCATCTCAACGCGCTGCACGAGCGCGGCGTGCATGCGCATCGCTACGAGGTTGTGGGCCTCGCCGCCGGGCGTGACGCGGCGAAATTGAACGAGCAGGCGCGGGCGTTTGACGTGCGGGAACTGGCCCTGGCCACGAACCGTGACGGCACGGATGTCTTGACGACGGGCGCGGACCCTGCGGCGAAGGCGCGGCGTGGTCCGGACGCGGCCGAGCGGCTGGTGCGCGAGGTGGAGTGTGACATCGTCGTCGCGTCGATCGTGGGGGGCGCGGGGCTGGCCTCGACCCTCGCCGCGGTGCAGCTTGGGCGCACGGTGGCGCTCGCGAACAAAGAAGCGCTGGTCGCCGCGGGATCGCTGGTGGTGCCCGCGGCACAGGACTGCGGCGCGGCGCTTCTGCCGGTGGACAGCGAGCATGCGGCAGTGTGGCAGTGTTTGCAGGCCGGACCGGAAGGGGCGCGGGGGCGGGTGGTGCCCGCGCTGCTGCATCGGCCGGCGGGCGTGCGCCGGGTGATCCTGACGGCCAGCGGCGGGCCGTTTCGCACGTGGACGCGCGAGCAGATCGAGAATGCGCCGCTCGAGGCGGCGCTTCGACATCCGACGTGGACGATGGGCGCGAAGGTCACGATCGACAGCGCGAGCCTGATGAACAAGGCCCTGGAGATCATCGAGGCGCACTGGCTCTTCGCCTTGCCCGCCGAGATGCTCGGCGCGGTGGTGCATGCGCAGTCGGTGGCGCACGCGCTGGTGGAGTTTGACGACATGAGCGTGATCGCGCAGCTCGCACACCCCGACATGCGAGGCCCGATCCAGAACGCGCTGACTTTTCCGAAGCGAGAGGCCTCGCTCGTGCGGCCGGTGTCGATCCTGGGCGAGGCGGCGACGGCGCTCGCGTTTGAGCCGGTCGATCATGATCGCTTTCCGCTCTTTTCGCTCGGGGCCGGTGCGATCCGCGACGGGCTTGCGACGACGACCGCCGGCGCGATCCTGAACGCCGCCAACGAAGAGGCGGTGCACGCGTTCGTGCGCGGCCGGGTGAAGCGTTTTGGCCGCGTCGGCGAACTGGTGCGCAGTGTGGTCGAGGGCATGGTGCCGGCGCCGGTGCGCGAACTGGGCGACGTGGTCGAGGCGGAGCGGCAGGCGCGGGAAGGTGTGCGGCGGATGATCGAGGCGGACGCGGTGAGCGCCTGATGGTCGGCCAATAGGTTGGCCAGTGGGTTGGCCAGTGGGTTGGCCAGTGGGTTGACCAGCGGGTTGGAGGATCGCGATGAGCCTTGTGGAGCAAGCGCTGCAGATGGCCGCGGCGGCGCGATGGGACGAGTCCCGTCGCCTGCTGGAGCTTCACCTGCGCCGCTCGCCTCAGGACCTCAAGGCGATGCTGCTTCTGACGCGCACGCTGCTTGCGCAGAGCGATCGGACGCGGGCGGCATATCACGCCGAGCGTGTCGGGCTGGCGGCGCACGCCGATGTGCCGACTCGACTGGAGGCGGCGGAGCTTCTGCAGGCGGCACAAGAGCCCGTAGCGGGCGAGCGCGTCGTGCGCGAGGCCGCCCGGCGCACCGGGTGGAGTCATCCGCTGCGCGCGGTGCTGATCAACATGCTTCGGGCGCAGGGACGCGTCGGTGAGGCGGGTGATGCGGCGCTCGAAGGCGGTGCGGCGTTCGGTGCTGACGCGACGCGGGCGCTGATCGGTGCCGGGGCTTTGGGCGAGAGCCTGCGATCACGCGAGGCGACGGCGTTGGTGCGTGCGGCGGCGGGCGGGGGCGACTCACGCATCCGACGTGCGGTCGCGTCGATGCTCCTGTACAGCGATGAGGCGAGTGCAAGCGAGATCGCTCTTGCGCACGCGGCGGCTGGCGAGTCGCTGGCGAGTGAGGCGGCGCGGCTTGCGCCCTTTGATCGCGAAAAGTGGGCCGCGGCACGCGGCCGCTTTGACGCCGGAGAGTTTCGCGTCGCGATCGTCTCGCCCGACCTGCGCGACCACGCGGTCGCGCGATTTCTCGCGGGCTTTGTGAGCGCGTGCAAGGCCGACGCGTCGGTGCGGCTGGTGGGCGTGGACCTGTGGGGGCGACCCGACGAGACAACCCGGAAGATGCGCGGCGACTGCGCGGAGTGGATCGAGGCGACGGGCCTGCCGGACCTTGCGCTCCTCGAGCGAGTGAGACAGGCCGCGTGCGATGTGGTGCTTGATCTTGCTTCGCTGCATGTGACCGGCCGGCCTCTGGTGATCGCGGCACGCGCGGCGCCGGTGCAGGTGTCGTGGCTTGGCTACGCGCATGCGGGCGGCATGCGCAGCGTGGACGCGAGGCTGGTGGACTCGATCACGGATCCGGATGAAGGTGCGTGGGGGGTTGTCTCACAAGGGGCCGAGCGGGCGCTGCGCCTGGATCGGTGTTTTTTGGCGTTCACGCCCGACGAGCGCACGCCGTCGCCGGTGCGCGTTGAGCCGCCGCACCCCGGCGAGGTCGTCTTCGCCAGTTTCAATGCTGCTCAGAAGATCACGGCGTCGACGCTGGACTGGTGGGCGCGTGTTCTGTGCGAGGTTGAGGGGTCGAGCCTGCTGCTCAAGTCGCGTGCGCTCAGCGACGCACGAACAACCGCGATTCTGCACGCGGAGATGCAGCGTCGCGGCGTCGACGCGTCGCGCGTGCGGGTGGAGGCGCATCGGCCCGGTTATCGCGAGCATCTCGAAGTGTATCAGAGGGTGGACGTGGCGCTTGACACGATGCCCTACAACGGGACGACGACCACGTGCGAGGCCTTGTCGATGGGCGTGCCGGTTGTGACCGTCGCCGGCGAGCGTCACGCGGCTCGGGTGGGCGCGAGCCTGCTTGCGGCATCGGGGGTTGAGCGCGTCTCTTCGTCGTGCGTCGCGGGGTCGATGGAGGAAGGCGTGCGGCTCGCGCAGCGTCATGCCGCGGCGGTGCGGGGCTTGGGCGGCGAGGAGCGATCGAGGCGACGTCGAGAGGTGCGCGACGCCCTGCTTGCTTCGCCTCTGTGCGACGCGGCGGGCCATGCCGCGGCTGTGATCACGGCGTTGCGATCGCTCCGCGTTCAGCCGGGGTCCGGTCACTCGGGGCAGGCAAAGTCGAAGTAGGCCATCGAGAAGAGCACGAAGTCGCCGGCGTCGACCACGCCGTCGGAGTTGATGTCGGCGACACAGTCCGCGGGCATGGCGCCGATCGTGCAGTCAAAGAGGGCGTACTGATCGCTGAAGGTGACGAAGTCGACGTTGTCTACGACCTGATCGGCGTTGAGGTCGGCCGGGCAGGGGCCGGAGCGGACGGGGCGGAGCTGTCGGTCGGAGATGAACTCGCCGATCTGCGTGCCAAGGACGTTGCCGTCGACGGCGTCCCACTCAAAGTGCACTCCCAGCCAGATGCGGCTCATGGCGTTTTCCCACGCGGCCTGCGAGAAGCTGGTGAACGTGCGGGTGAGTCCGGCCGGATAGCCCAGCGAGGGGTGCACGCTGAACTCGTCGCTGCCGATGGTGAAGGTGATGAAGTCGGTGCCGAAGAACCGACGGAGCACGGCGGCGTGCACGGCTCCGAAGGTTGCGTGGCCCGAGACATACGCCGGGAAGGGGGGCGTGAAGTCGTTGAGGGGCAGCCACGCCGGGTCGGGCGTGGTGAGCGGGTTGGAATCGTCCATCGTCTCGCGGATGGCGTCGATCGGGCGCCAGAGGTCGATGGGGGTGTTGTACTTGATGTCCCAGGCGGCGATTCCGGCGTCGGCCATCCCCATGGAGACCAGCGCAAAGAGGCGGGCGCTTTGTGAGAGCGAGAGGCCTTGATCCTCTGCCACACGCTGCGTGATCTGGATGAGGTGACCCGGCGGCTTGCTGGTGCCTTGGCGGTCGTTGGCCCAGAACCAGGCGGCCTCGGTCTGATCGGCGGTGCGGACCGCGCTGGCGCGGGCGCCGAGGGTTTTGACGGAAGGGACCGAGGCGCTCCCGTTGATCTGCTCGGCGTATGCCGCGCTGCGGACCAGATCGTTCATGGAGCCCAAGGCCGCGAGTCTGGTGGGTCGGAACTGATCGGCGCTGTCAAGGGCCCAGGTCCGCACGTTGCCCCAGTGGGGCGCGAGGGCGGGGACGAAGGGACCGTCGGGCGTGACGCACCAGTCGCCGGGCTGCCCGCCGGGGATGTACGTCGGGTTGCCCTCGGATCCGTCGAGGAAGCGCAGGAGAAGCATCTGCCCGCCGACGGCTTCGCCCACTGCGATGCCGTTGGCCTTGGCCGGTCCGTCGGGGATGAGCGCCATCTGCGTGTCGTGGCGCAGCTGGATCATCGGGCCGATGCTCGGGTTGTCGTCGCTCTGCATCGGGTAGATGTTGCTGAAGATCGTGTACGCGGCGGCGACGGCGGCGGCCTCACGCGAGGCGCCGCTGGGCGCGGGCGCGAGCGTGCGCAAGTAGGGCTTGAACGACTGCGGGAAGTGGTCGGTGCGGTCGATGGCGTTGACGGCATCGAAGATGGCGACGTTGATCATCGCCGAGGCGCGGGAGATCGAGCCGGGCGAGCCGCCCTGCAGACGCACGATCGAAAGGAACGTGTCGTTCCACTCGCGCACGATGTCGGCCCCGACGGGGGCGGCGGCGGACGCGATGATCGCGCCGCCCACGATTGCACACTGCTTCCGGTTCATCTCTCGCCTCTCTCTGACGATGTCGCACGCGGGCGTGCCCGCGTGCGATGTCTGGACCCCCTCGGCACGTCGCGACCGACGTGTTGCGGATATCGAAGCGACGTTACGCGCTCCGTGCCATATCTCTGTCTCTTGATCACTTGTATTGCACGCCGTCGCTCTGAGCAAGGCGAAAGATACAGAAAGACGGCGGGTAGCAGGCTTTCGGACGATCGCGAAAGACGCCCTTTTTTCGAGCATTTCGTGCGATCAGGAAAGGTTCTCGGACCTTCTTGATGAGGAATGCATCAAGATCGAGCGGGGAAGACTGAAATATGCACAATGTTGTGATGAATTGGGTGGTTTCTGGGTAGGATGCAATCGGCGATGCTTTTCCGCACGGGGCGGCTGCTCCGTGATGCGTCGCTTGATTCGAGGAGAGAGGCCATGCATCGATTTGTTCTTGCCGGCTTGGCCGGCGTGGCGCTGAGCGCTTCGGCGTCGGCGGCCGTGATCGTTGTGCCGGGTCTGTACAAGCTCAACAACCATCCCGACGGCAGCGCGCGTCCGCCGCTGTACGGCATGCGGCTCGACGAGCTGTACAACGCCACCGCGAGCCACGACGTCTTCACCTTCAACTTTGACCATGCCCTGTCGGACATGAAGATGCTCATCACGTCTTCGTCGATCCGCATCTACGGCAAGGCCTACGGCGGGCGCGACACGGGCGGCGCCTACGCGGCCGACGTCTACGCCGGCGTCTACGACATCGACTTCACCTATTCCGTCGGCGTGGGCCCCAAGCCCAGCGACGACGACTGGTGGGTTGCCTACGGCGGGCCGATGATGCAGAACAGCGGGTTCATCAAGACCACGCTGGGCGACACGATCAACCTCGTCGACAAGCAGCAGGGCAATTACTACTTCCGCCTGGGCGACGAGGACAACGACGCGGGCCATCGCGGCTTCTCCGGCATCTCGGGCTGGGGCTGGCTGAACCACGGCCCGACCGGTTCGCCGCACATCGATTCGAGCGACTGGCTCTTCACCGCTTCGCTGATTCCCACCCCGGGATCGCTGGCGCTGATGGGCGTCGGCGCTCTGTTCGTGGCGCGTCGTCGTCGAGTTGGCTGAGCGATCGCAGCGACATCAGACTGTGCCGCACCCCGCCCGCGCATGGGCGGGGTGCGTTTCGTTTTGCGTTGTGGATCGCGTCGGCGCGGCGATCACTTGGGGGCTGACGCGTCCGCGTCGACGACGTGGATGTGGTACGGAAGCGACGAGGTGCCGACGACCATCAGCCGGATCGAGACGACGCGCGAGCGCCCGGGCTCGACGGTGATCAGGTCGGCCTCGCCTGTGGCGATCGCACCGAGCGGATCGGGGGCGGCGTTGGGGGACGCATCGTGCGGCCGTGTGCGCTGCAGAAGCAGCGACCTCGTGTTGTCGGGCAGATCGTCCTTGCGCCACCCGCCCGCCCATTGCACCAGCGCGGGCAGCGAGGCGAGCTGATCGCGCGTGCGCGGTGCGGCCGGGGCGGAGAGGGGTGTCGGCTCGCTCACGTGGATCTGCCACGCAAGCCCGATGTCCGCGTCCTGCTTGCCGAAGCGCAGATCGACACGCCGAGGCTTGTCAGAGCGGTTCTCGAGCGTGAGGGTCAGCAGCGTTTCGATCTGGTAATTGCCGATGGTGTCGGCGTGCACAAAGCCGGGGTGGCGCAGCATGTCACGCGTCTGGCGGGCGCTCTCGCAGCCCACGGACTGCACACGCGGCAGGGCCATCAGAAAGAACAGCCCGCCCCGATGCTCGGACAGCGTCGAGGCATCGAGCGTGATCGGGTCTGCGGTCCACAGGAAGTTCTCAAAGACACCGACGACGCGACGCACATGGCACGCGGGTGGCGGGATCGTGAGATCCATGGCGCCTTCGCCGCTGCGAGCGCCGCGATCCATCTGCGCCGCCGCGGCACGGTCGAGCGCTGCGCCGAGCGGAATGTCAGAGGGCACCGCGACGACGCAGACCTGCAGGGCGGGACGCTGGCCGCCGGAGTGCTCGCCCGGAGCGTGGGAAACCTCGGCGCGCACGGTCGCGCTGACAAAGTCGCTTGCGGTGGCGTCGGGATCGGGCGTGCCGTCGGCTCTGCGGAGTTGATCGCCGGGCACGCTGAGCCTTTGGGAGTAGGCGATGACGCGGCTTTGGCCCGGCGCGATGCGGACGGATTCGAGCGGGCGGTCCCAGTCGTCCTCGAGCATGCGGACCGCGAGGCGCGACTCAGGCCCGTCGACCTTGGCCATCGTGCCGTCGGCTTCGACGATCTGTCGCGGGCGGACGTCCACGGCGTGCGGGCCGGTGTTCGTCGCCAGCACGACCACGCGGCGCGAGCGGGTGTCGCCGGGCACGACGATCTGCGGCCCGTGGCGGGCGTCCATGCCGTCGGGCGCGGGGTTGCTCATGTGATAGAAGAAGACCTCGAACGAATCGTCGATCGCGGTGAAGGGCCGTGCATCGGCCAGCCCCGGAGCCGCCCGCTGCGTGCGCTGGGATTCGGGGATGTCGCGCCCGTCTTTGGTGTGCATCGGCGGCAGGACCGCCCGGGTGGAATAGAGCGTGCCGATCGAGAGAATGATCTCGGGCAGGTCCGAATCGATGCGGTAGAAGGACTCGGGATGAGGCGTGAAGCGCCCCGGGAGCAGGAAGCCCGCGCAGCGGTTGCACTCGGCGGTGCTGGACAGGGGCTGGAGTGTCGTGGCCGGCGTTGCCCCATGCCCGGGCGCGCTGAGCGCGGCGAGCGCCAGAGCCGTGAGGCACATCCGACGCGGCGTGGTGGTGGGGCGGAGGCCGAGCGACCGTGAGAATCGCGCGAGCGGGCGGAGTTGGGCGAAGGGCGTGGACATGGATGCAGCGTAGCGGACGGTGGTCTGGAAGGGGCGGGGTAGACTGTGGGAGATGAGTGAGGTCCGCCACGGGCACGCGGTCGGGGCGAGGCTGGCTTTGGCCGGCCTGCTGGTGAATGTGTCGCTGGCGATGGGCAAACTCGTGGCGGGCGTTCTGGGGAACAGTTACGCCCTCATCGCCGACGCGGTCGAGTCGCTGTCGGACATCGTCGGCTCGGCGATTCTGTATGGCGGGCTGCGCGTCGCCGCTCGTCCGGCCAGCCGCGAGCATCCCTACGGCTTTGGCAAGGCCGAGCCGCTGGCGGCGCTGGCGGTCGCGATGATCGTGCTGGGTGCGGGGGTGATGATCGCGGTGGAGGCGGTGCGAGAGATCATCACGCCTCATCACACGCCGGCGTGGTGGACGCTGCCGGTGCTGGTTGCGGTGGTGCTGGTGAAGGAAGTGCTCTTCCGCGTGGTGCGGCGGCGGGCGCGGCTGGACGATTCGACGGCGCTCGAGACCGACGCCTTCCACCACCGTGCCGACGCGATCACCTCAGCCGCGGCTCTGGTGGGTATCTCGATCGCGCTGGTGGGACGCTGGCAGACCGGCGATGACACCTGGGCGCCGGCGGACGACTGGGCGGCCCTGTTCGCCTCGGGGATCATCATCTTCAACGCCGTCCGCCTTGCCACCTCTCCGCTCCGCGAACTGCTGGACGTTCAGGCCGACGCGGTGGCAAGCGAGGCAAAGGACGAGGCCGCGCGCGTGCCCGGCGTGGTGCTGGTGCAGAAGGCCTTTGCGCGAAAGAGCGGCGTCGAGTACTGGGTGGACATGCACGTGTGGGTCGAAGGCTCGATGAGCGTGCGCGAGGCGCACCGCGTGGCGCACCGGGTGAAGGACGCGGTGCGAGCACGCCTGCCACGCGTGCGCGACGTCTTGGTGCACTTGGAGCCGTCGGCAGAGCCGCCGAAAGAGCCCTCCACGGTGCCCTCCACGGCGCCCTCCACGGCGCCCTTCGTGGGGCCCTTCGCGGGGCCGTCGCCAGAACCCTTGCCGAATCCCTCGGCAGGGCGGTCCGCGGGCGGCGAAGCCTGATCGTGGCTTGGTGTTGGGGCGGCGTTGGTGCGCGTTGCCGACGGGCGTGTTCAGAACGGCACGTCGACGCTGAACGTGAAGATGCGCTCGCGGTCGGTCTCTTCCTTCCTCACCGGGAAGCCAAAGTCGAAGGCGAGGGGTGCGCCCGAGAGCTGGGGGATGTTGACGCGCAGGCCGGTGCCGACGGCGACGCGATAGTCGGAGAGGCCCGGCTTGTAGAGGACGGTTCCTGAATCGATGAAGAAGACGATCGACAGGATCTCGTCAAAGACGGGGATCTTGACCTCGGGGGAGAAGCTGAAGAGCCATGTGCCGCCGACGGGGTCGGGGCTGGGCTGTCCGTTGTCGGCGCGGACGGAGCGGGGCGAAACGGTGCGATATCCAAAGCCGCGAAGATCGGCGCCGCCGAGGTAGAAGCGGTCGTAGACCGGGACGTTGTCCTTGTTCTGAGGGATGTAGTTGATGCGTGTGCGCAGGGCGAGTGTGGTGGTGCGGCCGAGGTAGTCCTCTCGGAGGGGGATGTAGAGCTGGTGCTCGGCCTTGAGGATGTTGTAGGAGTTGGTGCCGAAGACCTGCTCGACGCCCAGGTCGATCTTGGTGCCCTTGGTGGGCTGGAGCGGGCGGTCGAAGGTGGAGCGCGTGAGGGTGAGTCCGACGGCGTGGGCGTTGCTGGTGCCGCTGGAGCGGACGGTGTCGATGGGGGCGTCGGCCGGGAGGTTGTAGAGCGTGACGCGTTCGAAGCGGACGGGCATGGTGGCGTACCAGCGCGTGCCGAAGCGGCGGCCGAGTGAGAAGCGCGGGCCGAAGCGTTGTTCGTCGTACTCGTCGTAGACGCGCTGGTTGTACGCGAAGGCGGCGGAGCCGGAGTACTGAGTGTCGAGGAGGTACGGCTCGCTGAGCGAAATGCCGTACTGCTGCACGCGATCGCCGGGCAGAGCCTGGACGTTGAAGGTCTGGCCCCCGCCTCGGAACGCGCGTCCGCTGAGCAGTTCGCCGAAGGTGTCGGGTGGATCGGCAACGTCGAAGTTGCGCTGCGTGACGGAGATGCGGCCGAGGATGCCGCCGTCGCTGCTCACGGCGGCGCCGATATTGAATTCGCCCGTGTTGGTCTCGGCGACCTCGACAAGCACGTCGCGGTGTTCGGGCTCTTCCTCGCTGGGGCGCTGGGGCGTGAGGCGGAGGCGCTGGGAGTCAAAGACGTTGGTGTTCTGGAGTCGGCGCTTGCTGTTCTCCATCGCGACGGTGTCGAGCGGTCGGTCGGGCTTGAGCTCGATCTCGCGACGGGCGACCTTCTGCTGGGTGAACTCGTTGCCCTGGATGATGATCTCGCCGGTCTTGAACTCGCCGCCCTGCGCGATGAACAGCACGATGTCGACCAGCGGCTTCTCGAGGTCGCGTCGCTCGCGCCGGGTGACCTGCGCGTTGACGAAGCCCATGCTGCCCAGGGCGTTGGTGATAGCGGTCGTGGAACGGTCGAGCTTGTCCACGCTGTAGACATCGCCGGGCTTGATGAGCATCAGGCCCACGACCTGCTCGGGGCTGAGCTGGCCGTCGCGATACACGAAGATGTTGCGGCCGAGGCTGGCGTCGGCGCTCTCGGGGCCGAGCACAGCCATCTTCTCGCCCGGCTGCATCGACGCGCGTGCGGCTTCGACGGTGGGGTAGGTGCGAGAGCGCTCGAGGTAGAGCGTCTCGACCGCGCGCAGCGTGTAGACGGGGCCCTCGTCGATGACGAACGTCACGATCGCTTCGCGACCGTTGGGGGCCGGGCGGACGACGCGATCGACCCGAACGTCGAGGTGGCCTCGGTCCTTGTAGAACTTGATGATCGCCGCGACGTCGTCGTCAAGGACATCGTCGTCGAGCGGGCCTCGCTCAAAGAGCCACGCGGTCTTGGTCTTGACGACGGTGCGGATCTCGTCTGGACCGAAGGAGCGGTTGCCCTCGAAGCGGATGTCCATCACCTTGAGGCGCTCGCCCTCGCGGATGTTGAACAGCACGACGCCGGTGCGCTCGAGCTGTTCCTCGTCGACCGAGACGCGTGCGAGGTAGAAGCCCTTCTTGCGGTACATGGCCTCGATGCGGCGGCTGGCCCGCTCGAGCTGGAGCGGGTCGACGGGCGTGCCGCGGATCACGTCCACTTCCTTGGCGATCTGCTGGTCGCTGAAGCGGCGGTTGCCGACGGACTGAACGTCCTGCACGATGGGCTGAAGCTGGAGGATGTAGATGAGCACCAGCGAGCCGTCGTCCATCGGCTGGGCACGGGTCTCGACGAGCTTGAAGCGGCCGAGGCGGTTGAGGCGGGTGATGTCCTCGGAGACGATCGACTGTTCGTACGCCGCGCCCTCGCGCAGGCGGAGCTGATTGCGGACCACCCGGGCCGTCTCGTCATCCACCGGCTCGTAGGTGGTGGGGCCGCCGTCCTCGCGGGGACGGACGGGGCGGACGAGCCGGATCTCTCGGACGGGGCGGCCGATGAAGACGTCGAGTTCGCGCGGTGCCGCGGCGGGGGTCGGCTCCGGGCGTGCGAGCGGGCCCTCACCCTGCGGCGCGCCGACGGGTCGCTCGCTCGCGGGTGCCGCCTGACGTGCGAGCGCGCCGGTGTTCCAGCCGACGGCGGTGCCGGCGAGGAGCAGAAGGACCAGACGAGATGACGTGACGCGCCGTGCCAAGGGAAGGAGACGATACACCGGCCGAGCGTAAACCACAAATCGGGCGGACGCACCCACTGGCCCATGAGACCGCCGGGCGGCGGCCCCGGGGCGGGCGAAGGCGACGGGCTTCTCATCCGTCGGGCGTGCGGGCTCGAAACCTATAGTGCCCCTCGGAGAACCGCATGCCGTTCACTCTCAAGCCCGTCGAAACGTTCAACGTCGATTCGGACAACATCGACTACATCAAGAACCGGGTGGACACCGGCGACCGCTGGGTGCTCAACTTCGGTCCCCAGCACCCGGCGACGCACACGACCCTGCGGCTGGTGATGGAACTGGACGGCGAGCGCATCGCGCGGATCACGCCGCACATCGGCTATCTGCACTCGGGCTTCGAGAAGCTGGGCGAGGCGCTGGATTACAACCAGTACGTGACGATCGTGTCGCGGATGAACTATCTCTCGCCGATCGCCAACGACATCTGCTGGCACCACGCGGTGGAGCGGCTGTTCGGGATCACGATCACCCCGCGATGCACGGTGGTGCGGACGATCATGGCCGAATTGGCGAGGATCCAGGATCACCTGCTGTGCGTGGGCGCGGCGGGGCTGGACCTCAACGCGATCACGGGGTTCCTCTACTGCTTCAATCTGCGCGAGAAGATCTACGACATCTGCGACTTCATCAGCGGGCAGCGGTTCCACCCGGATTGGACCCGCGTGGGCGGGGCGATGCAGGACCTGCCCGACGAGGAAGTCTTCAAGCGGATGATCAAGAACTTCATCCACAAGGAACTGCCCAAGGCGCTGAACGAGGTTGAGGGCCTGCTCAACCGCAACCGCATTTTCTGGGATCGCACCAAGGGCATCGGCGTGATGACCAAGGACGAGGCCATCGCCTGGAGCCTCACCGGCCCGCTGGCCCGCGCCAGCGGCGTGGCCCGCGACCTGCGCAAGGACGAGCCGTACCTCTGCTACGCCAACAACTGGGACGGCCAGGGCGCCGAGGCCGTGAAGTTCCAGGTCCCCGTCTGCGACGACGGCGACTGCTACGCGCGATACCTCGTGCGCGTCGAAGAGATGAAGCAGAGCGCGGCGATCATCGAGCAGCTCATCGACCGCATCCCCGGCGGGCCGATGGACACCTTCGCCGACTCGAAGATGGTCAAGCCCAACAAGAAGGACGTCTACGGCTCGATCGAGGGGCTCATCCAGCACTTCGAGATCATCATGACCAACCGCGGCTGGAAGCCTCCGGTCGCAGAGGTCTACGGCGCCAACGAGACGGCCAACGGCGAATTGGGCTACTACATCGTGAGCGACGGCGGCCCGCGCGCCTGGCGCGTCAAGACGCGGCCTCCGTCCTTCATCAATTACGCCGCCATCGCCAAGATGGCCGAGGGCCACGTGCTCTCCGATATCGTGGCCGTGATCGGCTCGATCAACGTGGTGGCCGCGGAGCTGGACCGCTAGACCAAGGGCCCGCGTGAACGCAAGCGACGTCAACGAGCCGCCCGAGTTGTCGTCGGGTTCGCCGCCGACGCGTCGTCTCGCCGTTCTCATCATCGGCGGCTTTGTCCGCGACATTCCCTGGTCGGAGACTTTGTGGCTGCCCGATCTGGCGCGGGCGCTCGCGCGCCGTGGTCACGCGGTCGAGGTGATGGTTGACGGGTGTGACGATGTCCGAGCGTTCGACGGGATCGCCCTGACCGTCCTGCGCCCGGGACGCACGCACTTCGGGGCCGATCCGTTCGTCCTGCGCCGGGCCGCTCGCGAGTTGATGCGCGCTCGGGCGCAGAGCGTCACGCTTTCGATGACGCCCCTGGTCTGCGGCGATGTCTGGATGCCGCTGGGCGCCCGGGCGCGCGACGTTGTCGGCCAACTGCTGCGCACGCATCATCCCATCGGCGCGATGGTGGAGCTTTCGCATCATCCGTGGCTGCTGCACGAACTGCTCGCCGAGAGGCGGGCCGTCGCTGAGCGACCGCGACGTCGCTCCGAGCCTCTGACGATCGGCCCGCACGGCCCGCAGTCGGTGCTGCGATCGCTCGGGTACGCGGCAAGGGTCGAACCGCTGTCGGGCGAAACGCGCGAGGCGGCCCGCGCCGCCACCCGTGCCGCGCTCGGACTTGGAGAGTCCGAACTTGTCCTGCTCGTCAGCGGGACGCACGCGACGGCCGCCGAGGCCCGAGGACTCTTCGGCGGGCTGGCCACGCTGATGCGGTCAAGGCTCGGTCCGGCCGACGCGGGGCTGCGCGTGGTGCTGACGGGGCGACAGCCGTTCAGTCTGCTGCGCGAGGCCGAGCGCGCGGGCGTACTTGACAGCGTGGTGCACGCCGGATCGTGCGTGCGCATGGACGCGATGATGGCGGCCTCGGACCTGTGCGTCGCCGCATTTGGCGAGGCGGCGGGCGGCACCGGTCGCTTCGTCAGCGAGGCGATCCGCGCCGGTCTGCCGGTGATCGCGCACGAGCGGGCTGCGGGGAGCGACCTCGTGGACAGCGGGCTCAGCAAGCCCGGCCTGGTCGTGCACGAACGGACGTCCGAGGCGTGGCTCGCGGGGCTGGGGCGGGCGTTGGATCCGGCCTGGCTCGAGGCGCGGCGACGCGCATGCCGCGGAATGGCGGCCGATCTCACGATCGACCGCCTCGCCGCGCGCGTGGAGAGCTATCTGGTCGGCGCCCTGCGCTGATCCTCAGCGCGGGGTGCTGGTGTAGGTGTTGAGCGTGGCTTGGAGGAGCGCCCGCGTCTGATCGTCCTTGGCGAGGCGGACCGCCTTGGTCTGGGTGGCGATGGCGTCGTTGATGCGCTTGTTGACGAACTGTGCGCGGGCCAGCGTGTCGAGCGTGCCGGGGTCGTTCCCGCCGCTGGCGTTGTTGGCCCGCTCGGCGGCGTCGAGCGCGAGCAGCGCCAGTTCGTCGTTGGCCTTGACTTCGAGTTTGGATTCCGGCGAGACGATCGTCCACGAGACCATGTTCATCGTGTCGGCGTCGGTGCCCTGCGTCTCGACGAGCGCGCGGGCGTGCTTGAGCACGTCGTCACGATTGCCCGAGCGAGCCGCGGTTCGGAAGTTCATCATCGCCACCGCCGACGCCTGCTCCTTCTTGAACGCATCGCGTGCCGCGTTCACGTCCCACGATCCGGCGACGATCTTGCCCAGCGGCTCGGCCATCTGGTAGGGAGAACCGATCCACGCGATCGTGCCGCTGCGGTCGACGATGAACGCCGTCGGGATTCCGCGCTGCGCCGCGGCGACCATGTAGTTGGTGTTGGTCGTGCGGCCCTGGTCCCACGCGATGCGGTAATTGACCGAGTCGGGCTTGGACTTGATCATCTTCTGCACAGCCTCGAGCGTGTTGCCGCGGGTGTCCTGGCTGGTCACCCCGATGATCGAGACGCCCTTGTCGGCGTACTTCTTCTGAAGGTCAACGAGGATCGGCTTGGCGCGGATGCACGGGCCGCACCACGTCGCCCAGAACTCGACCACGTAGATCTTGCCCTGCTCAAAGCCGGAGATGGCCTCACCCTTGACCCACTGATCGATCGCCAGAGCGGGCGCCTTGTCGCCCACGCCCAGCGAGCCGGGAACGACCGAGGGAGCAGTGGGGGCGGCAGTGGGGGCAGCGGCGGGAGCGGTGGACGGCGAGGCCGCGTGGGCGAGCACCGGGAGGTTGGCAAGGCCAAGTGCCAGGCCGCTGATGAGGGCAAGGGCGGGGAGCGTGCGCATGAGAGATCCTTTCGTGGGAAGACCGATGCATCATTGGACGCGTCGGGGGCGGTTTGGTTACTTCCAGATGAAGGGATCGGGCCGGGTGAGCCGGGTCGGTGGCGTTTGGCGCCAGGGGACGATGAGCAGCCACGTCAGGGCGGGGGCGGCGAGGGCCGCCAGCACGCACAGGGCGGCGGCCTGTTCGGGATGACCCAGTCCAAGGCGCGAGCGGGCCACGAACATGGTCACGACGCAGATCAGGCTGACGAACGTGCTGACCAGGCTCACGCGTCGCCCGATGCCCATCTTCTTGCACCAAAGATCGCCGAAGTCTTCGCCCCGACGCACCGACCGCACCCCCATGGCCACAACCAGCACCGGCACCGAGGCGAGCACCGCCCACAAGGGCAGCCACAGCAGCGTCTCGGCCCGCCAGCGAAGCGGGACCCACAGCCGCACGTTTTGCATGTCGCCGGGTGCCGCGGCGAGCGCCTGGGTGATCTCGTCAGAGACGGTCGCGGCCCGGTCGGGATGGGCGAATCCATAGGCGGGAGCCCAGACGCCGCTGGTCCCTTGAGAGGGGCTTTGCCACCGGAGGAAGTAGATGCCAACAAGGGCGGAGTTTCGTCGGATGGATCGCGAGGTGAGGCCCGGGACGGGGCCTTGATCGGTCGTGACGATCGCGTCGCGCGGCAGGGTGAGGCGCAGATCGCCGGTGAGCGCCTGCGTCAGCCACCAGCCGGGGATCAACGCGAGCGCAGCGGCGAGCGTGAGCAGTGTCCGAAAGCCGCAACCAAGGTTTTCGTCGTCTCGCACGTGCTACCCCCGCTCGTGAGAGGGCCCGGCGTCTCGGAGCCGGGCGAAGGCGTGTGGGTTCGTCGGACAGTGTTCGGGATTCCGGGCGCGGCGTTTTGGATGACGTAACCCCGGGGTCTGCCCGCTCCGTCGGACATGAGCCGCGTGATTGTTCGCCGTCGCGTTGGACGGAGTTCGTACACTGGTTGCATGAGCACCGCCCACGGCCAGAACACGCCCAAACCCGCCCCCACCCACGCCCCGATCGCGATGTCGAAGGACTCGGACTTCAACCTGGCGCGGGAAATCTCGCCCCGGCGCAAGTCGACCAACGCCAGCGACATCAACGGGCTGGTGCGCGAGCAGCTCGAGCACTTCGGGATCGACCCCGCCTCGCCCTACGGCAAGCAACTCGGCGACCTGACCGGGCACCTGTACGCCGGACACGCCGACCTGAAGCGGCTCTGGGAGCTGACGCTCCACGAGATGGCGAACATGCCGCGACGGGACCGCATCGAGCGCTTCGCGGCGCAGAAGTTTCTCTGCTTCCAGCTGGCGAAGATGCTCGACACGCTGCAGCACCCGTTCCGGCGCAGCTATCAGAGCCTGGTGAACTCGCCCAGCACGCGACTGGCCAAGGGCGCGTACCCGATCTTCGACAACGTGACGGCGATCTTCTCCAGCAAGCCCGTCATCGCCCGCACCGCGACGTACATCTATGCCTGCGCCGAGTGGGTGGACGACGCGTTCCAGGGCAAGGAGCTGATGCACGAGGTCTACTCGCGCCTGCTCAACCCCACCAGCATCACGCTCGCCAACCACATCGTCGATGTCGAGGCGGGGCCGTACGCAACCGAGTATCTCGCGTGGAACTTCAACAGCGGCATGGCCGCCGTCGACGCGATCCTCAGCCACCTTGTGGGCTATCAGGACATCATCCTCGCCTCGCGCAACGTCTACGGCGGGACGTATCAGTTGATGCACGACTGGTTCGGCAAGAAGTCCAACCTTGACGTCTCCGTCAACTTCTTCGACGGCTACACCACCGCCGACTTCATCAAGGCCCTCGAAGACGTGCAGGCCAGGAATGTCCAGCGCCTCAGGGACGGACGCCACGTCTACGTCTACATCGAAAGCCCTTGCAACCCGCACGGCTATGTGCTCGACGTGCCCGCCATCTGCAAGGAAGCGCACAAACGCGGGCTCACCGTCATCTGCGACAGCACCGTCGGCACGCCCTTCCTCCACAAGCCGCTGCAGCGCTCCGACACGCTCGAGCGCCCCGACTTCGTCATCCACTCGTACACCAAGGACCTGTCGGGTCACGGCAGCACCACCGCCGGCGTTGTCATCGGGCGCAACGAGCGCATGTTCATGGGCAAGCACGAGAGCGTGCAGGGCACCGGGCCCGACGGCAACAAGCGCACCTACTCGTGGGACGAAACGCTTTTCTGGAACGTCTACTACGTCAAGGGAGCGTTCCTTGACGCGGACAAGGCCTTCGAAGTGCTCAGCGGCATGCACACCCTTGAGGTGCGCATGCTCCGCAAGTGCATCAACACCCTGACCTTCGCCGAGTTCCTGGGCAGCCATCCCGAGATCAACGTCAAGTGCAACGCCGCGCCTGGCAACGAGAACGCGGCTCTCCGCGAGAAGTGCATGTTCATGGGACTTCCCGCGCCGCTCTTTACGATCGACTTTGAGGGCAAGGCCGGCGCCAAGAGCAAGTTCGACCGCGAGACGTTCAAGCGGTTCTTTGACGCGCTCGAGCCGACCTTCGGGCATCAGGTGAGCCTCGGCCAGCCCAACACAGTGGTCCTCTGCCCCGCCATCACCAGCCACAGCGAGATGAGCGAGCAGAGCCTCAAGGACGCGGGCATCAGCCCGACGACGATGCGCATCGCCGTGGGCATGGAAGACCCGCGCACGCTGATCGCGCACCTCGTCAAGGCCGCCGAAAGCACGCTGGATCAGGACAGCCCCGGCTTCTCGACGCGCTTCCCGCAGGCCGCGGCGATCGACGCGATGTATCGCAAGCACTACATGGACGTGCACCGGCGCTACATCGAAGGCCAGCCGGAAATGGCCGAGCTGCTCGTCTGATCGCAGGTCCGCCCGCGTGACGTCACATCAGGAGCGATTGGCTCCGGACGCGTCGCCGCGCCCCCACACAAACCCGCAACTGTTGCACACAATCCGAACAAAGCCCAAGTTCGGATAGGTGCCGTTTTTTCGAGATTGTGCTGCCGTCTTTGGCGGTCTTTGACGCATGATGGAGCAAGTGCACGCGCCCTCCCGGCGCGCGAGGAGATCGATCATGAGCGATTCACGAGTCGGCGGCCAAGGGATGTCTCGGGCGGCGTGTCGTGCGGCGGGTGTCGCCGCGGGCCTGGCGGCGGTGGCCGCTTCGGCCGGCGCTGGTTTCTCGGTCTTCAACAACGCCGCGCCCGGCGGGTTTGTGCAGGTGGCGGTCGACCGGTCCACGGGCTCGGGCACAGGCGGGTCGGGCCAGGACCTGCTGTTGTATCTCTCGGGTCCTGAGGCGACCGGGTTTGAAGCCGCCTTTGGTGGCGCGACCTCGGCCCTCCGCTCGGTCTCGGTGTCGGACGGATCGTTCAACGCGTCGGCGGCTGCCCGCGCGGGCATGGGCTGGATGGCGCTGCGTGCGTCCAATGTGTTCCCCAACAACTTCTTCTTTCCCATCGCGGCAGCGCACGCCGGGTTTGAAGAGAACTTCACGATCACCAATCCTGCTCTCACCGGTCAGCAGGGATTCCTGCGATTCCGCGTGAACGTCTCGGGTCAGGTGCGTGCCGCCGGCTCGTCCGGTTCGGGCTCGGTCAGCGTCAATCCCTTTGTCAACGACTTCCAGGCTTTCTCCAACCCGCACTGGACGCCGGCGTCCGGCGGCACGCCCCTCAGCACCGATCGCCAGTACGCCTTCTGGGCGATCGCCACCTTCAGCCCCGTTCAGACCGAGACCCTCCCGTTCAACTCAACGGTGACCTTTGCCTTGCCGTTCACCTTCGGCACGCAGTTCTCCGCGGGTGTCTTTGCGCAGGCTGTCGGCGGGATGCGCTCGTGCTGCTGGGTTGAGACCTCAACCGGCGAGACCAGCGAGATCAAGGTCACCTGGGGTGGAATCGTCGATGTGCTCAACGCGGCGGGCACTCCTGTGAGCGGGAGCACGATCGCCAGCGCCACCTCCACCAACTGGGGCTCGACCATCGTCGCGCCGGCCATCTGCCCGGGCGACCTGAACAACGACAATCAGGTGGACAACGCCGACTTCGTCCAGTTCGTCAGCGCGTACAACATCTTCGACTGCTCCGATCCGACGATGCCCTCCGGCTGCCCCTCGGACCTCAACGCCGACGGCTTCGTCGATGCGGGCGACTTTGTGCTCTTTGTGAACGCGTACAACGACTTTGTCTGCCCCTGAGGCGGCGGCGGGGCTGGGGGGCTGGGGGGCGGGGGGCGTCCGGGTCGGTAGACTCGCCTTCATGGAACCAACCGTCGCGGCGTGGATGATCGCTCTGGCTCTGGGAATCGGGGGTGCCGCGCCTGCGGCGGGGACCGCGTCGAGTGTCGCGCCGCCCCGGGCCGAGCGGATCGTGCACGAGACGGTCGTGCACGGGCAGACGCTGCGGGACGAGTATTTCTGGCTGCGCCGGCGCGACGATCCGACGCTCGGACCGCGCGTGCTTGAGCACCTGCGCGCCGAGCGTGCCTACGCCGACGCGGCGATGGCGCACACCGCCGCGCGACAGGAAACGCTGTATCAGGAGATGCTCGGCCGCGTGCAGCAGACCGACAGCACGGCCCCCGTGCGTCACGGCGCGTATCTGTACTACACGCGGTTTGAAGAGGGCAAGGCTCTCCCGATCTACGCCCGCAAGCCCTATCCCGACGGGCCCGAGCAGATCCTGATCGACGCGAACAAGGCGGGCGAAGGACGGCGGAACTTCCGCGTGCGGGGCGTGGAGCCTTCGCCCGATCACGAGTTTCTGGCGATCGTGACCGACGTGGGGGGTGAGGAGAAGTTCACCATCACGTTCCGCGATCTGCGCACCGACGCAGACCTCCCGGCGAAGATCGAGGGCGTAGCCGGGGCGGTGGCCTGGGGCGGCGACAGCCGCTCGGTCTTCTATACGACCCTGGACGAAACGATGCGTCCGGCGGGAGTTCGTCGCCACGCTCTGGGCACGGAGACGTCGAAGGACGAGCTTGTCTATCACGAGCCGGACGAGGCGTTCTACGTGAACGTCGAGCTGACGCGCAGCGAGCGCTACGTGCTGATCTCCAGCGCGTCGAAGGAAACGACCGAGTGGCGGTACATCCCGGCCCGCTCGCCGCAGCAGCGCCCGGTGGTGATCGCTCCGCGACGGCGCGGCCACCAGTATTTCGTGGAGCACCACGAGGGCCGCTTCCTGATCCGGACCAACGACACCGGCGAGTCACCCAACTTCCGTCTGGTGGAAGCGCCGATCGAGATGCCGGGCGAGGAGCTTTGGCGAGAACTCTTGCCGCACCGCAGCGACACACTGATGACCGACGTGCTGGCGTTCCGTGAACACCTGGTGGTGGCGGTGCGTCGGGGCGGGCTCCCGGGCCTGGTGATCCGGCCTTTCCGGGGGAGCGAGCGGATCGTGGAGACCGACGAGGCGTCGTTCGTGCTCGAGCCGGAAGAGAACCCCGAGTACGACACGCGCACGCTGCGCTACGAATACTCCTCGCCCGTCACGCCGCGGAGCGTCTACGAGATCCATATGGACTCGGGCGAGCGCACGCTGCTGAAGCGTGCGAACGTTCCGACGTACGACGCGTCGAAGTACGCCGTGGAACTGGTGCAGGTGCCCGCGGCCGACGGTGAGCGCGTGCCGCTCACGCTGGTGTACCGCAAGGATCTTGTCCGCGACGGGAGTGCGCCCGCGCTGCTCGAGGGATACGCGGCGTACGGCATCTCGGCGCAGCCGTCGTTCAACAGCCGCACGGTCTCGCTTCTGGATCGCGGCTTCGTGCTCGCCGAGGCGCACGCGCGCGGCGGGAGCGACAAGGGGCGAGCCTGGTACGACGCCGGGCGCCTCGCGAAGAAGAAGAACTCGTTCACCGACTTCATCGCGTGCGCCCAGTGGCTCATCGACAACAAGTACACAAGCCCGGCGAGGCTGGGCATCATCGGCGGCTCGGCCGGCGGCCTCTTGGTCGGTGCCGCGACGACGATGCGGCCGGAGCTCTTCGGCGCGGTCGTCGCGCAGGTGCCCTTCGTCGACGTCATCAACACCATGCTCGACGAATCGATCCCCCTCACCGTGACCGAGTTTGACGAGTGGGGCAATCCCGGAGCCGACCCCGAGGCCTTCCGCACCATCCTCGCCTATTCCCCCTACGACAACACCCGACCGGCGCGGTATCCGCACATCCTGCTCACCGCCGGGCTCAACGACCCGCGCGTGCCCTACTGGGAGCCCGCCAAGTGGGCCCAGCGACTGCGCGACAACAACACCGGCGACTCGCTCGTCCTCTTGCGCATCGATCTCGACGCGGGCCACGGCGGCTTCTCCGACCGCTATCAGGCCCTCCGCGACGCGGCGTTCGTCCAGGCGTTCCTGCTCGACCGCCTCGGTGTGCCCGAGCCGCGCGACCGAGCGCCTGCGGGCCGTCGGCGGTGAACAATCTGGCGTTGCCAGAGGGGTCCGCGCATGTCAGAAAACAAGCGAAGGCGTTCGGGCGTCCGCGGCGCAGCGGCCCGTGCGGCGTCGCCCGCCGCCACCCCCCTCGTGCGGGGTGACGCTCCGCTTCGCGCGCGGCTTGGCCGTGCGCTCGCGGCGGTGCTGCGTGACATGGATCGCGCCCGACACCAGCACGGGGCGTTGTCGCGGGGAGTGCCCCAGACTCGGCGGGCAAGCGCTGCGAATCTTCTGGATTATCTGGCGCTGCGCCGCCACGACCTGCGTGAGACGCAGCTGGCGCTCGCGGGAATGGGGCTCAGTTCGCTCGGACGCAGCGAAAGCGCGCCGCGTGCGGGCGTGCGGGCCGTGCTCGGTGCGTTGGGCCGCACGGAAGCGGACAGGTCGGGCGGCGAGTTCGATGCCGGCGGGTCGAGCGATCCGTGGACGGTCGCGTCGCTCGACGAGGGACGCGCGGTGCTGGCGGACCGGGCGGTGGAGCTGTTCGGCGGCCGCGTGGATCATCCGCCGCGCATCATGGTGACCATGCCCACCGAAGCCGCACGCGATCCGAGGTTGATCCGCTCGTTGCTCCGAGCGGGGATGGACGTCATGCGGATCAACTGCGCCCACGACGCGCCCGCGGCATGGGCGGCGATGATCGGGCACTTGCGCCAGGCGCAGCGTGAGAGCGGGCGATCCTGTCGCGTGATGATGGACATCGCCGGCCCCAAGGCGCGCACCGGCCCTCTCCGCGCTGGAGCGCAGGTCGTGAGTTGGAACCCGCCGCGGGATGAGCTTGGTTCGTTGGTGCGTCCGGCGACGGTGTTTCTCTCCCCGCGCGGCGCGACGGACGAGCGGACGGAGACGGGCGTCGTGCTGCCCCCGGACGTCGACGCGGTGCTGCCGCTCGCGGATTCGTTCCTGCGCACGCTTCGCGCCGGAGATCGGCTCGAGTTCCGCGACGCGCGCGGGCTCAGCCGCGAACTCACCGTGACAGGCCGCGCCACGCGACAGTGGGCGCCCGAGATTGGGCCCGTGCGGGGCGTGCTGGCGCGGAGTGATCACGCGGCGTACGTGACGCCCGGGGTGGTGATCTCGACGCCCCGTTCGGGGACGATCGTCGGACCCCTTGCGCCCGTCGCGAGAGCGCTGCTGCTCTTCGAGGGCGATGCCCTCTGGCTCACGCGCGATCAGCGGCCCGGGTGTGAGGCACGGGCGGGGTCAACGCACGCCGATCACGCGGCCTGCATCCCATTCACGCTCCCCACAGTCCTCAGTGACGTGCGACCCGGCCATCGTGTCATGCTCGACGACGGCAAGATCGAGGGTGTGGCCGAGAGGGTCACCTCGCGGGGCGTGCTTGTGCGCATCACGCGCTCGCGCCCCGAGGGCACGAAGCTCCTGGCCGATCGCGGGGTGAACCTGCCCGACACGCCGATGCGTGTGCCCGCGCTGTCTCCCAAGGATCTTTCCGATCTCGACTTCGTCGCGCGTCATTCGGATCTCGTCGGCTTCAGCTTCGCGCGCGAGGTGGACGATTTGCGCTCGCTGCAGCGGGAGCTTGGCCGCCGGGGCGGACGGGCGGTTGGCGTGATCCTCAAGATCGAGACGCGCCGCGCGTTCGAGAATCTGCCCGCCCTGTTGCTCGAGGGTCTGCGATTCCCCGCGTTCGGTGTGATGATCGCGCGCGGCGACCTGGCTGTGGAGGTGGGGTGGGAGCGGCTCGCCGAGGTGCAGGAGGAAATCCTGTGCCTGTGCGAGGCCGCGCACACGCCGGTGGTCTGGGCCACGCAGGTGCTGGAGAACCTGGCCAAGCGAGGCCTGCCGAGCCGGAGCGAGATCACCGACGCCGCCGCGGGCCAGCGTGCGGAGTGCGTGATGCTCAACAAGGGCCCGTTTATCACTCAGGCGGTGCGTGCGCTGCGCGACATCCTGCGCCGTATGGGCGGGCATCAGAGCAAGCGTCGTCAATTGCTCCGCTCGCTGCGCGTCGCGGAGCGCTTCGCGCGATCCTGAGCGGCTCAGGCGAGATCAAAGAGCAGCACATCGGCCTCGCGCACGCCGGCGAGCGTGATGGAGGTCTCGTTCTCGATCGCCGCCCCGTCGCCCTCGTGCAGCGTGCGTCCGCCCAGCGTGATCGAGCCGGAGACGACCTGCAGGTAAACGCCGCGGCCCGGCGCGATCGCGTGCGAGACCTCGCGCCCGGGCTCGAGGATCGCTGAGTAGATCGATGCGTCGCGGTTGATGCGCAGCGTGCCCGAGTCGGTGCTGCCCGAGCGCGGCCCGACGATCTGCACCAGCCGGTTCAGGCGCTCTTCGCGGGGAAAGTCGCGCTGTGCGTACGCCGGGTCGCGACCTTCGCGGTCGGGAATGATCCAGATCTGGATGAAGCGCACCGGCCGCGCCGCGTCGGGGTTGAACTCGCTGTGCGTCACGCCCCGTCCGGCGGACATGACCTGCACGCTGCCCGGCCCGCTCTCGTGCGCGTGGCGCGTGCCGTCGGCCATCTCGTCCTTGTGCGCCAGGCGACCTTCAACCACATAGGAGATGATCTCCATGTCGTGGTGCTGATGCGGCTCAAAGCCCCGCCCGGCATCGACCCGGTCGTCATTGATCACGCGCAGAGAGCGGAAGTTCGTGTGCGCGCGATCGATGTAGCGGCCAAACGAGAACGTGTGGCGGCTGTCAAGCCAGGACCAGTTGGTGCGGCCTCGGGTGTCGGCGTTGCGGAACGTGATCATGGAATGCTCCGTGTGTGCATGGTTCGAGTGACATCCCGCCCGCAACCTGCGGCGGACGGGCAACGAGCCGATCTGCGTTCGTGCGTGATGCTCGTGCGAATCAGAGTTGTCGCGCTTAGGTGCGCAGGCGGGCGGCGATCTGGGCGATCCGCTTGCCGTAGGCCTCGGCGGTGGCCCGATCTCCCGCTGGCGGAGTCTGCTCGGGGGGCGCCTGGTCGGACTGGGTCATGACGCCGAGCTGCGAGGAGATGCGGTTGAGTGCGTCGGGTGCGCCTGCGGGCTGGCCGCCGATCATGCCGGTGGAGACCCAGATCATGCTGTGCTGCGCGGCAAAGACGGCAAGCTGGAACAGCGCGTTGAGTTTGTCGCCCGACATCGAGCCCGAGTTGGTAAAGCCGCCGGCGATCTTGTCTTTCCACGCCTGCGTGTACCACAGCCCTCCGGTGTGCTCCATGAACTTCTTGAAATCGGCCGAGAGCGAGCCCATGTACGTCGGCGCGCCGAAGACGATCGCGTCGGCGGCCATCAGTTCGTCCCATCGTCCGGTCAGCTTCCGGTTCGCGTCCGGCCCCGAGAGTTCGCCGACCGCGATGATCGACGCCTTGGTGCCCGCGACCGATTGCGCGCCCTTGAGCACGTGCTCCGCAACGACCTTCGTGTGCCCGAATCCGGAGTGATAGACAACAACGACGTTCGGCATGGCAGTTCTTTCCTTGGTGCGCCGGCGCGAGTCAGTTCGAGTCGGCATGGAAGGTATGCGTTTGGAATTCTCCTCAACTCGGTTCGCATGTTGAGATGATCAAACCGCCGCAAGGATTCGCTCTGGCGAGTTCGAGTGCGCCAAGGAGTGCCCGGGGCCTGATCGCGTGGAAGCGTTTTCTTTTTGTGGTTCGCAAGGCCCTGCGAGAGAAAGGCTTCCGGATGTTCACGGAGACTAACTTTTGCGTGCTTAGCGCGTCGTTTCGCGGAACCTGGGATCAAGCGGCGAGTATCATGATGCAGTTCGCACGACCGCGCCGTCTCCCCGGAGGGACGAACGGCAGAGCGGGTTGTGAGTTCAAGCCATGAAGAGTCAAGTTGCGTCGGAGGTGTCTCGCACCGGTGGTTGCCTGCGCGCGCTGATGTTCGCCGCGCTGGCGGGTTCGCTCGCGCAGCCGGCGCTCGCCGGCGGCCGCACCAGTTTCTCCTTCTCGACCTGGACATCGTCGGGGTCCTGCGGCAGCGGGTATGGGTACGGCTTTGGACATCGCCCGATCTACACGCCGGTGTATCCGGTGCATCGACCGGTCTATCGCCCGGTGTACCGCCCGATCCATCAGCCCATTTACCAGCCGGTGGTGGCGTGCCCGCCTCCGGTCGTGGTGAAGCCGGTCTGTCCGGAGCCGGTGGTCTATGGCACGTCGTTCGGCACGTCATACCGCACGTCGTATCGCACGAGCGTGACGACCTTCGTGGGTGATGATCGCTGCGACGACGTGGTGGTTGCGCCGCGACGGTATGACCCGCACTGGCGCTCGTGGGATTCGGCGCCGGCGCGGACGATCGTGGTCTCGTCGCCGCAGCCGGTCGTGGTGTCGCAGCCGCCGGTGATCGTGCAGCAGCCGCCGACGGTGGTGCAGCAGGCGCCGATCGTGGTGCAGCAGCCCGCGCCGGTGGTGATCCAGCAGCCGGCGCCGATCATCGAGCAGACGGTCTTCAAGGGCCCGGTCACGGTCTATCAGGCGTCGGGCTTCACCGGCACAATGGACAAGGGCGTCTCGCCCAATTCGATCATCGCCGAGTTGCGCCGTCTGGACGGCGACGCGCGGGCGCAGCGTGCCGAGGACTTCCTCGGACGCACGCTGACCGAGGCCTGGGGCGTGCTCTTTGAGGGTGTGCAGGAAGTGGGCGGGGTGCGCGAGATCCGGGCCCGCGGCCTGGAGACGCTCTCGAGCGGGTACAAGCCGACGATCCTGGTGCGAGGCAGCGGGCAGAGCAACGTCCCGCCGCGGCGGATTCAGGGACAGGTGACCGGACGCGTCGTCAGCATCAGCGTCGACGACCCGGCGTATCCCGGCGGGATCATCGTGGTCGATGACGCGTTCGTGAAGTGGTAAATCGGCACGGTTGGCGCGTCAGGCCCGCGCCGAGCGCAGAAGGTCGCAAAGCTCGCGCAGCGCGCCGTGCCCGCCGGGGCGGGTGAGTTGCAGGACGTGTCGTCGACCCTGTGCGGCGAGCGCGGGCAGAACGTCGGCGTGCACATCCGCGACCACGACCGGCAGGCCGACCCACGACAGCGGGCCGAGGTCGTTGGTGTCGTTGCCCACGTACGCGATCTCCGCGGCGCTCACGCCGCGATCTGTCGCGAGTTTCTGCAGGACCGGGAGCTTGTCGTTGACGCCCTGCAGGTGTTCGAGCTTGAGCTTTCGGCAGCGGGCGGCGACGACGGGATTGACTTCCTTGCTGAGCACGAAGATGGGCAGGCCCGTTTTGCGGAGCATCTCCAGTCCCATCCCGTCGCCGCGTGAGCAGACGACGGACTCAAGGCCCTCCTGATCGGTGACCACGCGGTTGTCGGTGAAGACGCCGTCGAAGTCGCAGACGAGCATGCGGATCTGAGCGAGGGTGGCGAGGGGGTTGGGCGACTGCTGCGCAAGGCGGTGGGCGCGTCGATGGGCCTCTAGGTGCTGCGCGCTGACGAGCGGGAGGGAGAGATTGGAGCGGACGTAGCGTGCCGCGCCGTGGCCGAGCGTGCCGCGCCAGTCGGCATCGCCCAAGAGCCCCTCGATCGTCTGGGCGAAGGCCTCGGGGGACTGGACCGAGCGGATGCCGGTGACGCCGGTCTGCACCAAGTCGCGCAGGCCGGGGATGTCGCTGACGACGACGGCGGCGGCGCGGCTCATGGCGTCGATGAGCGGCCGCGGGTGGATCTCCATCGCCGAGGCGTCGAGGTAGAGATCGCAGGCGGACATGAGATCGATCACGCGGTCGTGCGAGAGCCAGGCGTGGAACGTCGCACGCACGCCCAGGCTCTGCGACAGGTCGCGCAGCGCGTGCTGCTCCGGGCCGCTGCCCACGATGTCCAGAACCGTGCGTGTGCGCAGTTCATCGGGCAGGAGCGAGACGGCGCGGACGAGGATGTCGACCCGCTTTCGGGCGATGAGCGGCCCGCAGAAGAGCAGGCGGTACTCGTCGCGCGGCTCGCGCAGGGGCGGCTCGTCGCTGGCATCGCCCAGGACGTGGGTGGTGACGACGTCGACGCGTGCGGGGTCGAGCGCGTCGCGCCAGATCAGATCGTCGGCCATGGCGCGCGTCGTGGCGAGAACGGCGTCGGCGGCGCGGAGCAGCGCGCTCTCCAGCCCCGCCGTCACTCGGGTCGCGGGCGCGTGCCCTCCCTGTTCGTGCGCCTCGAAGCGCGAGGGAATCGAGTTGCCCCGGGCCACCAGCGCCACACGCACCGATCGGACACGCAGCCGGGCGGCCAGCGTCGTCGCCAGCGGTCCGGCGAGCAGGTCGTCGGTCGCGATCGTGCACGAGGCAAGCGGCTTGCCGTCGCTGAGCAACGCTCGCTCGATCGCGTCGGGCGCGTTCGCCTCGCCAGTGTCCAGAGCCACAACTTCCAGACCATCCAGCGCGTCAGACGGCACTCCACGGTCGCCCCCGGCGGAGACGATCAGCGTCCGGGTGTAGCACCTGGCCAACTCGCGATACAGCGAGAGTTCGCGTGCAAGCGTGCCGGTCTGGGCCCAGTCCGCGAGCGATTGGCGTGTGCCGAGCAAGACCACGAGCGCGTCGGCGATCGGTGCGTGGGTCGTGCTGGACGGGGTGGCGTTCATCGCGTGGCGAACAGGAAGCGGGCGGTCAGAGTCCGGGCCGCGGGCCCGATGTCGGTTTGCACCCTCGCGATGGCGAGGTGGATGGGGGGGTCAGGAGCGGGTTCTTGAATGGACAGATGCGTGGACTATCGGCAGTTCTGCGGGTGGGATGGCCTCTGGGGGGCGGGGAATCGGGGGCTTGATCCGATAGGAGCGCGAATCCTGCTCAATCGGTGCGGATCGAGAGCCGATAACCAAGGCGTGAGCCTAACCGAACCGTCGAGTGTTTCGCAAGGTCCGACCTGGCCCCCGATCGTGCGGGGGATTGTGACGCGTGCGCAACTGGAGGAGATCCGGGCGATGCTGCGTCAGGCGGGGCTGCGGCTGGTGCAATGCCACGGCTGCTTCGACATCGTGCACCCCGGACACATCCGCCATCTGCGCCAGGCACGGAGCCTGGGCGACGTGCTGCTGGTGAGCATCACGGGCGACGACACGATCCGCAAAGGGACCGGACGCCCGCTGATCCCGCAGGAGCTGCGCGCTGAGAACCTCGCCGCTCTGGACGCGGTGGATCTGGTGTATGTCGAGCCAAGCCCGACGGCGTCGGATCTTTTGGAGTGGGTGCGTCCCGATGTGTACGTAAAGGGCAAGGAGTACGAGTTCAACAACGATCCGCGATTCCAGGCGGAGCGCGAAACGGTGGAGCGACACGGCGGGCGCGTCGTGTTCAGCTCGGGCGATGTGGTCTTTTCGTCCAGCGCGCTGATCGCGGCGATGGAGCGGTCGGTCGATCCGTTCCACGCCCGGCTCTCGGCGCTGACGCAGGATCCGCGGCTGAGCGCGAGCGCGTTGGGCGACACGCTGGCCTCGATCCGCGGGCGACGCGTGACGGTGGTGGGCGAGACGATTCTTGATACGTATGTGCTCTGCGACAGGCCCGACGTCGCCGGCGAGAGCGCGATCATGACGTTGCGGCCGCTGGAGCGCCGTCGCTACGACGGCGGGGCGGCGATCATCGCTCGCCATGCCGCGGCTTTGGGCGCTTCGCCCGTGCTCGTCACCGCGCTGCCGGAAGGCGAGGAGAGCGAGGCGTTCGTGCGCCGGATGAGCGCCGAGGGCGTCGAGGTGCGTGCCGTGCGCGCCGGCGAGTCGATCGCCGAGAAGCAGCGCTATCTGGTGGGCACGCAGAAGATGGTCAAGATCGATCTGGTGCGTCCCACGGTGCTGGACGCGCAGCAGCAGCGAGCGTTGGTGGGGCTGGCGCTCGAGGCGGCCGGGCCGTCGGTCGATGCGGCCATCCTCGCCGACTTCGGGCTGGGGCTCTTCTCGGGCCGGCTGGTGGGCGAACTGGCGGCCGGGCTTCGCCCGCGTGCCAACGTGCTGGCGGGCGATGTCTCGGGGCGACGCTCGAACCTTCTGGCCATGCGTGACATGGATCTGCTTTGCCCCAGCGAAAGCGAACTGCGCGACGCGACGCACAGCCACAGCGAGGGACTGCCCGCGGCGGCGTGGCGCCTGATGGAAGAGACCAACGCCCGCAACGCGATCGTCACTCTCGGCGGCGACGGGCTCATCGCCTTCGATCGCCTGCCCGATGCCGGAGAAGCTCTCACCAACGACGACGGCACCTGGGCCCGGCGTGTCCGCGGCGACCACATCCCCGCGCTGTCGGGTGTCGCGGTCGACGCGCTGGGCTGCGGCGATGCCTTGCTCACGACCGCGAGCCTGGCGATGAGCACCGGCGCGGGGCTTCTGGCTTCCGCTTTCCTCGGCGCGTGCAGCGCGGGTTTGCAGGTGCAGCGGCTGGGCAATCTGCCCGTCTCGGCCAGCGAGGTGCGGTCGATGATCGCACGCGTCCACGGGGCGCATCTGACGTTCAGCACGCCGGAGATGGTTGAGTCGCGCTCCGGCGCGCGCCGGATGGTGGGGTGAGACGCCGATGATTTCCTACGTCCTTCCGACGCGCAACCGGCCCGACGTGCTCCGCGCCACGCTGCGCGCGATCGAGCGTCTGGGGCCGCATCCGGGCGGGGCCGAAGTGATCGTCGTCGACAACGCGTCCGGCGTTCCGGTGCGGCTTGAGCGTTCGCTGCGATCAGGCGTGAGCGTCGAGGTCGTGCGCCGTCCGACCAACGAGGGAGCGGCGGCTCGAAATTTGGGCGTGTTGCGTGCGGATCCGGCGAGCGAGTGGATCGTGATGCTCGACGACGACTCGGCGCCGCTGGATCTGTCGTTCGTCAGCGCACTGGCCGCCATGCCGCGTGAGGTGGGGGCGGTGAGCGCCGACATCTTTCTGGGCGAGCTCGACGACGACGCTCGCGCCGTCTTGCGCGGGCGCGAGCAGGGCGGCTTGCCCGAGGTCTTCATCGGCTGCGGGGTGGCGCTGCGTCGCACGGCGTTCACGGCGCTTGGGGGCTATGACGCCGCGTTCGGCTATTACGCGGAGGAATACGACCTTGCGGCTCGGCTGATGCTGTCGGGCATGCGCACGGTCTTTGAGCCGCGGTTCCGCGTGCTGCACCGCAAGGTGAGCGCGGGACGCGACATGAACACGATCCTGGCGCGCCTGGTGCGCAACAACGCCTGGGTGCTGCAGCGCTATGCGCCGGAGAGTGAGCGTCGAGATGCTCTTCGGGCGATGCGACGTCGCTATCGCGCGATCGCGCACAAGGAGGGTGCGATCGCCGGCTTTGGCGAGGGGCTGCGCGAGACGCGAGAGACGATCCGTGCCCAGCAGCGCACGCCCATGAGCCGCGGGATGTGGCGACGTTTCATCGGCGCCGAGGCGGCACGCGAGGGGCTGTCGTGGTCGCTGGCTCTGCCGGGTGTGCGGCATGTCGCCTTGGTCGATCGGGGCAAGAACGCCGACGTGATCTCGATGGTCCTGCGCGAGCTGGGCATCGCCGAGGTTGACGCCGCCCGGGCGCAGCGATTGGTCGTGGGCACGCTTTCGCCGGGGCCGATGCTCGACGCGCTGGAGCGATGGCGGGCGGATCCGCGCGTGGTGTCGCCGGTGCGGCTTGCGGGTGAGCACTGGGCCGCGCGCCATGTCGCGTGACCGATAACGACTCGGTCGGGCGGGAAGTGCCGTGTTTTGCCGTGTTTTCTTCGCTGCTCCGGAACGGATCGCGTCCGCGGCGTCTAAAGTCCTGCGGGCGAAGATGTGCTCCGGAGTCGGGGGTCTTCGCTGAAAGTGGCGTTGGTGGTCTCTGTAGGAGGGGGCCTCCGGCGCGGAACCGGGAGAGAGACATCATGAGTCAGAATGTGTGGACCGGCGCCCTTGCGGCGTTGGTGGCGTCGTTGGTGGCGGGTGTGGCGGCGGCTGGAATCTCCGCCGTGGACCCGGGGCTGTACACCTCGTTCGACGAGGTGGGTCAGGCCCGCATCCGTCTCGACCAGGGCAACAGCCAGACGTGGAAGGCCGCGTTCTGGCGTGATCTGTCGATGCTGAGCAACTCGGGCGTGCAGGGCCCCTCGCCGGCGGTGTGGAGCAACGCGACGACGTACGACTGGTCGATCTCGTACAACGCGACGACCGGGGTCGGAAACATCCGCGTGCTGGCGAACCAGACCGTGGAGACCAGCGCGGTCTTCAACCTCTCAAGCGGCAAGAGCCTCGCGGGCTTCTACTTCTTCGTGAACTCGACCTACGCCGGCGGCTCGGACCCGAGCGGCGCCCACGCCAAGACCGAGGTCTTCAACATGACCGCGAGCCTCAACGGCGGGAGCGCGATCAGCGTGCCGGGTCTCACGGCCGACTTCCTCCAGAGCTTCGTGCGCGGTCCTGACTACTTCTTCACCACCCCGGTGAACGAGGTCGAGTTCCGCGGCAGCCTGCGGTTCACCTGGAACGCCGTCGCCAACCTCAACAACGAGCGCAACAAGTTCACCCTCAAGTTCATCGAAGGTGTCGTGATCCCCGCGCCGTCGGGCGTGTTGGCGCTGGCGATGGGCGGCCTGCTGGCGGCCCGGCGCCGACGCTGAACGCGGACGATCGCGTGACGACATCAAGAGTGCGAAGAAAAACCGGCGCTTTCGCGCCGGTTTTTGTTGAGGAGAGGAGACTCGGTCGCTCGCGCGTGGCGGCGGCCGTTGAGGAGTCTTGGGCTACCAGGTGAGCATGAAGTCGACGGTGACGCGATGGCCGAAGATGTCCGCCTTGCGGTTGGTCAGCGGGTATTCGAAGGCCGCGCCGACGGAGGCGTGCGGGGAGAACTTCCAGCGAGCGCCGGCGCCGAGCCAGATGACGGTGGAGCCGGAGACGTCGGTGGATCCGAGGTTGGTGTAATCAGCGCCGCCGACGGAGAGGGGTGTGCGTTCGCCGTCGGAGAGGTAGTGCAGGCCGTGGAGTTCGAGGAAGGGTGCGAAGCCCTTGAGGGTTTCGGGGAAGAACTCGTAGTCGGTGTGGAGGCTCCACTGGAGGACCTGATTGCCGTCGTCGTTGTCGGTGGGGATGCGATAGGTGAGATTTCCGACGAGGTGGAAGCGGTCCCAACCCTTGGCGAAGGAGAAGAAGGGCGAGAGTTCGTGGACGCCGCCTTGCAGGACCTTGGCCTCGCCGCTGTCGATCATCCAGCGCAGGCCGGCGGTGGCGACGGTGTCGGTTTCGCGATCGACGTAGAAGGCGTACTTGGCGCCTGCGGCGAGGGCGTTCCAGCCGTCGGCCTCGGGCAGTGCGCCGGCGTCGAGCCAGGAGTAACCGTCCTTGGTCGCGATCAGGCCGAGGCGTTCGGTGAGCGCGACGCGGATCTGCAGTGCCGCGACGTTGAGTGTGCCGCCCTGAAGCTGAGAGTCATCATCAAAGCCGTGGTGGAGGTAGAGGAAGCGCAGGCTGGTGTTGTTGAAGGGGGTTTCGAAGTAGAGGGGATTGCCGACGGGCTCATAGAAGTGCTCAAAGCCGCGGAGGCCGGAGAGGAATCCGGGCCACCAGATCTCCTCGTCGTCGTGGAAGCGCTCGTTCCCGAAGGCGAACGTGGCCTTGGGTGAGACACCCTTGGCGGCCGGGGCCGGCTCTTCGCTCGCGACGGCGGCGACGGAGAGGGATGTCTGCGGAATCGTGAGTTCAAAGTCCTTTTGTGCGGCCACTGCGATCGACGCGAGGCCTGCACATGCGGTCAAGAGTGCGATTCTTCCAGAAGTCTGCATAAAGCCTCCGTTCATGTAAACGACTTGTGGATAGTCTTATCGGCAATAGGTTGGTCTGGCAAGAGGAGTGAGCCCAAAATCTGGCGGGGAGTTGGAAGTCCCTTCTTTTCGGGTGCTTGCGCCAAGATCTGCGGGCTCAAGGATGAGGCCTGCTTCTAGTGATTGCCCTTGTTTTTGAGGCTTGGAGCCGACGAAAACGCGGTGTGAGGCGAGGGTGTTGCGGCAGATCGCTCAAGCGTGGTGACGCCGAGTAGTGGGTGCCGGCTTACTCGAGGTTGGCATGCGCGTGTGCGGTTCTCGGGCACGGCGGGCTGCGGGCGCGCGGGGGGTGGGTGGGCGTGGGGCTGGCGGTTTCACTTGATTCTTCGGAGTGGTGAGTGGGATTTGGGGGTTGCGCTGGTACGTTGACGGGACAACGGGTGGTGCATCGCTGGAGCGATTGGAGTGAACATGTCGAGCACGTTGAAGGGTGTCGCGTCGCTGCGAAGTCGCCGCTGTGTGATGGTTTGGATGGCGGCGGCGATGTGCGTGTGGAGCGTGTCGGCGCAGGGGCAAAGCACGGCGGTGATCCCGCCGGCCGCGGAGTTTGTCGCGGGCACCTTGATCGACTCTCGGCCCTTGGGCGATGCTCCACGTGGCGTGTATCAGGTCTTCTACGACGCCGCCCTGCTGACGGCCATCCCGCGCGGCAGCGTGATCACCGGCTTGCAGGTTCGACAGGCGAACAGCTTCAGTCCGGCCAACTTTCCCAGCACCGCGCGGAACCTCGACCGCTACGACATCACCCTGGCCTCCTCCAGCCGCACGTTCGCCACTGTGGCGCCCAACTTCGCGGACAACATGCTCAACCCCGTGCTTGTCCGCTCGGGCACGTTGGGCCTCGCGGCCGGCGCTTATCCGGGTGGTCCGAGCGGATCAGCCCCCTCGGGCTTTGGGCCCGTGATCACGTTCACGCGCGGATTTGTGTACTCCGGCGGACCGCTGGTGATCGAGTTCCGTGTGCGAGATGACCAAGGTGGTGATCTGCACTTTGCCGATGTGGCAAGCGCGGTCGGTCTGGCCAAGGAGGTTGTCACCAGCCTCTCCGCGGACGCGAGCACTTCGGCGGCCGTCTTCAACGACTCCGGGCTGGTCGTCCGCCTCACCTTCACCCCGCCGCCGGTCGACCTTGCCAAGGGTGTGACCAAGGTCACGGTGGGGGACGCGATGGTGGCGACCGCAGCGGACGATGGCTACAACGAACTGACCGTGGGTGCCGGTGTGACCTCGGTGTCGACGATGGCCGCCAACCAGTTCGACACGATCGGGCCCGGGTCGGACTTTGTGGGCCTCGCGTACCGCGCGAACGTGATCGACTTTCCTGCGTTCTGGCCGACGGCCCCTGCGAACTACGGGGCGTTCGACATCCAACTCTCTCGGTCCGCGAATCCGCCGGGATCGCTGTCGGACGTCTTCGCGAGCAATGTCGGCGCCGATGCTGTGACGGTGCGATCCGGTCCGCTCAGCGTCGCTGTGGGAGCGGTTGCTTCGGCGGGCGGCCAGCCGGTCGCGCCGTTCTCCTGGGAGATTCCGTTCGCGACTCCCTATTCGTATCGCGGCGGTCCGTTGCTTTCGGTCATTCGCCACACCGGTCAAGCCGGTGGGGGGGCGTCCGCACTCCTCGAAGCGACGGGGACGCCGGCGCTGGGGTGGGGCTCGGCATTCGAGTCTCGCACCGCCCTGAGCTACACCGCCACGGAAACCGGCTTCGGTGGCTTCCCCCTTTTCACAGTCAGGCGCTACAGCGTGGACGCGGCGAGTTCTTCGCCGCTTAACCAGCAGAATCCGAGCAACAGTTTTTTGGGTGGTCCTCTGAAGGAGCGGATGCAGGTTGTGCTGTCGGCGAGCGAGCTGCGGTACATCCCGGTTGGGAGCGTGATCGACTCGCTGTGGCTGCGACAGTTTGCGTCGCCGCTGGTCGGCGCGCCGGGCGTGGACACGTCGGCGCTCGACTTTGAGATCTCGCTGAGCAGCGCGGTCAATCCGCCCGAGAGCGTTTCGACGACGTTCGCGGCGAATCAGGGTTCCGATCTGGTGCTTGTGCATGACGGGCCGCTGAGCATCGCTGCGGGGACGTTCCCGCCGGGCTCGGTCGGCACCTTCGGCAAGCTCGCGCAGTTTCGCCGCCAGTTTGTGTACAAGGGCGGTCCGCTGTGCATCGACATTCGGCACAGCGGCCTCTCGACACTCATCAGCACGCTCGATCTGGTGCCGTCCAGCACAAGCGAGAACCGGGTGATCACAAACAGCGACCCCAACGCGACCAGCGGCTTCTTCTACGCGAGCGGGTACAACGGCCTTGCCGTCAAGCTCGGCTACATCCCCTCGGTCATCGTGCCCAACACGCTCGCGACCGGCACGGCCGGCGCCGACTGGTTCGTGTCTCAGCAGCCGGACTATTCGTATCAGCTCATCATTCCGGCGAGTGAGCTGCGTTCGATCGATCATGGCTCGGCGATCACGGGCATGAGCTTCCGGCGCGCCACGTCGCAGAGCGCCAGCGGCGATCCGTTCCCCGCGACGCAGATCACCGTGCCGCGCTTTGACGTTTCGATCTCGAGCACGAGCCGCACGCCGCTGACGATGAGCACGATCTATGCCGACAACGTGGAAATGGACGAGATCCTGGCGCGTTCGGGCCCGCTCACGATCCCGGCCGACGCCTTCCCGTCCAGCGGCATCGCAGGACGGGCGAACGACAACGCGTGGTACATCAACTTCGACCGCGCGTATCTCTATCAGGGCGGCGATCTGTGCGTGACGGTGCGAGGGCAGGGAGCGATCTCGGCCACGGGCTTGTTCGAAGGCTCGACCTTCGGCCCCTCCGCGACCGGTGCCGCGGTGTACAACTACAGCAGCGCGGATGCAATGGGCGGGTTTACCTACGGCCCGATCGCGGTGCGCTTCGCCTTCACGCCTCGAGCCTTCTGCCCGGCCGACCTCAACAACGACGGCCAGGTGGACAACAGCGACTTTGTGCTCTTCGTGAACGACTACATCACGTTCCTGTGCAACGAGCCTGCGATGCCCCAGGGCTGCCCGAGCGACTTCAACTTCGACGGGCTTGTGGAGAACGCCGACTTCCTGATCTTTGTGAACGCGTACAACGAGCTGCTCTGCCCGTGAGCGGCCGGTGGGTGTGGCGCACGGATCGCGGCGCGGTCAGGCTTCGCGATAGAACCCGCCGCCGGCGTCCTTGAGTTTGCCGGCGCGGATGAGCGCGGGCCAGATCTCGGCGGGGAAGCCGTCGGGGGGCTGCATGGCGTCGATCGCGGAGTGGCGTCCGCCGGAGGTGTATCGGCCGCCGAGCTTCGACTCGTCGGCGAGGCGGCTGACCTTGAGTCGCTTGTGGAACGCGCGGTACGCGGCATCGAGTTCGGACGCGGAGAACTCACGCACGGGCACGGCCGCCGCCGCCGCGGCTTTGCCCTCGATCGCGTCCAAGAGCGCCACCAATGCCGCCGGGTCCTTCGAAGAGAGGACTCTCTCGATCGCGGCTGCGTCGCTGCTGATGCGCCCGAGCAGCCGACCCGCCAGAGCCCACGACTCGGCCGCGTTGCCCCGCTTGGCGACCAGATCCGCGGCGATCGATCGGATCTTTTCAACAAGGTTCATGCCGCATCGTAGTTGTGCGTCGCGGCGGATCGAAAACGGTCGTGTGCGTGCGCGAGCAGATCGCGCCGGCACGCGGGGCGCGCTTCGGCTACGCTCCGCCTTGTCGAAGGCCCCTCCCACCCGCCCCACCTTGGAGAATCGCATCATGTCGCTGATCCGCAATCTGGTCCTTTCCGCCGCCGTCGGTTCCGTGTTTGTGCTGGGTGCGTGCAACACCAACAAGGCGGCGGACGAGACGGTCACGCGCGAGGAGGGCGACGCGGTGACGACCACCGCGCGGGTGGAAGCGATCAACGCCGCGACGCGCGAGGTGACGCTGCGCTGGGAGGATGGAGAAGTCACGACGTACGTCTGCGGGCCCGAGGTCCGAAACTTCGCGCAGATCCGCGTGGGCGATACGGTGCACGCGATGGTGGCCGATTCGGTCGCCGTCTCGGTCGGGCCGAGCCAGGGTGAGCCGATCGCCGGAACCGTGACCGACGTCGCCCGCACGCGCCTGGGTGAGAAGCCGGGCATGGTCGCCACCAGCACCACGGTCATCACGGCACGCGTGCTCAAGGTCGACTCCGTTTTCCGCACCGTCACCGTTCGCGGCCCGGCGGGCAATGAGCGTGTCATCCGCGTGCAGCCGGATGTCAATCTCGGCAATGTCACCGTTGGCAACGATGTGACCTTGACCGTCACCGAGACGGTGGCGATCTGGGTCACCGGCTCGTAAGGCACGGCGGTACCACCAACGCACAGGCAGACGACGAGGTTTCGTCGCCGAGGATCGCTGCGCGCGACGGACGCGATACCGATGCGCTTTGAGCGCTACGGCCGCACCGCGCCGGAGGGAGCTTCGGCCGATCCCTTGATCGCGTGGCGAACGCGGGCGTCAGCGCACGGCGAGGCGTGCTGGAAAAGACTCGCGTGTCACGCGGCAGGCGGTCAGAAGAACGGATTGGCCAAGGTCAGCATCACGACCCCCCACAGAACTCCGGCCGCGGCGAGGACCAGGCCCGTCACGATCAGGAAGAGCGAGCCCTGCAGGACTCCCACCGCCGCCAACGCGGCACCGCCGAGGATCAGGACGACCGGCATCAGCAGCGCGATCAGCAATCCGAGAATGTCGTGTCTCTTCTTCATGCTTTCAGCCGCCCAGGAGCCAACGTGCCGCCGAGCCGCGCGACGGGTTGAACCATACGGGTCACTTGGATGTCGGGGGTTAAGGATGGCGACAGGGGCGGGGCGATTAGGTCACCCGCCCCGTGAAGAGGCGTGGCGATGTGATCCGCGTTCAAGATGCGCCGCCGCTCAGCGTGGTGCTCGGCACTGATTTCAGGAAGCAGCCTGATAGATCGCCGGTCGGTACCGCGGCTTGGGGATTCGCTTCGCCGCGGCCTTTGCCGTTTCGAGCCAGAGTCGCATGGCGATCATGACTTCTCGCAGAGCCTTCTCGGGCGTTTCGCCGAAGGCGGAGCAGTACTTCAGGTCGGGGACGTCGGCGATGAAGCCCTTGTCCTCGGGGCTAAAGAACACGCTGATGTGGTACTTCGGGGTCACCATGTTTAGGCCTCGATGCGGAGTGAGCGGGGTGCCGCTGCGCGGCGAGCCCCGGCTGGGTTCTGGCACCGCGTTGCGGTGCGAGGCGGGGATTGCGATCGGTCGTTCGGCACGGACGGCGCAGCGTGATTAGGCGACCCAGCGCGGATGCACTGACCTCGCAGAGCCGAGGTCAGTGGCACGGGGTCGGTGCCACGCTCCCACGAGATTGGTGCCACGCTCCCACGGGACAAGAGCCAGGCTGCCCATGCTCCTCACGGATCAACAAGTGCGGCTTCAAGAACTGATTGAAGCTGTTCTCGAGAAAGAAGCCCCTCCGGCGGAAGTCGCAGATAGGTCTCAAGCATGCGTCGATAGATCGCCACTTTGCGCCCATGACTATTACAAGCTTGACGGCGCTGGTCGCGACTTCCCGCTAGCAAGGATCTCGCGCACCTGAGATAGTCGTCCTCGTCATTCCCGTCGAACTCGAAGCGTTCGATCTCTCGAATATCCAAACCCGATGCGTCCGCCAAAGCGTCGTAGCTGGCTAGCAGACGGTCCTGCATCTGACTGAATTGCTTCACTTCCAGAAGGACCGATGGATTGATCTTCGACTTCATGCGCCGACAATAGCCCCGCAACCACGACTGTCGCGACAATGACTCTCTTGATCAGGGGCGGCAACCCCTGCTAGGTTCCGGCACCACGCATCGGTGCGAGGCGGGAGTTGAGACTGGCCGATCGGCCAACATTGCGGGTCACCCGCCCATGATCCCTATGCAAGATCCGACGCTTCCAAAATAGCACGGCGTATTGCACGATAGTCGTCTGGCGGCACCGCCTGAGTCATCTCGTCGAATTCACCCTCCGGACCGAACAGACTTGCGGGGCCTTTGCCTGTGGTCAAAAGATCGACATAGCAGCCGTAGTCGATCTTGTACACGTTGTACCGAGCGCCTGGCGACTCGGGAGAGGAAATGTTCTTTTTGAGGATATGAAGAACTCGGGCGTCAAAGAGCTGGTCAATAAGCTCGCTGCGAGCGGCAGCCGAAAAAAGGAACGCTCTAGCCTGCCGGTGGGCAATCACTTTGTCGATCAATTTGTGAAGCAAGCTGGTGGCTTCCGAATTGGCAGAGACGGCCTTCTCCTTGTCGCGCTGATACCACGCCTTGGCGGCCGCTCGAATATCATGAATTGCAATTGCTCGAGCATCAGCTTTTTGTGCGGCAAGCGACAAAATATTGATCGCGTCGCGCGGAACCCCTTCAGCCGCCCGGACAAATTCCTGAAAGGCTCTGATCTCTGTGAATGCCGACTTTCGAAGCTCAAGACTTGTTTGAAACTTAGGAGCTCCATCAGTTTCAACTTCGCATGCACGATAGTGCCGAAACACAAGCTCTTGAAAAAACTCAGTTGCACGATCAGCGTTATTATCGAACACCATGTAATCGTCAAGATTGAGATCGGCTGACGCATCGGCTCCGAGTTCAATTCCGATGTAGTCGCCAAACGATGACGATAGTTGAAAGTGGCTTCTCTGCTCGATAGCCGCAATTTTCAGGGTTAGCCCGTTCACGGGGAGGAGTGCGCGTCGAAATAGATCCGCCAAGTAAGGCTGCAGATCGGCGGGCACGGCGCTCCATTCGTCAAGGAGTATCCACACCCTCCGTGGGGCAATACTTGCAAGGAAGTCTCGCATCGAGCCGCCAACAGAACCGAAGTGTACGGTGAATCGAGCCGACCCAGAGTGGCTGACCGTGGCTTCAACATCTAGGCCCGATACTTGTGTCCGATTAGAACCAAGAGATACAGTCGGCAGGCTTGAAGCGGTCAGGGCCGCATTGGCGGAATCGGCGATCTCGGTCCGAGTTCCGGACTTTCGAGATTCGACCGTCGCAGTTGTCCCAACTACCTTGATCTGAGTTGCTGCTTCGGCTAGAGCGTCAAGCGGCGATGCGGCCGTCGCCAAATTCGCAGACTCGTCCGCAAGGATAGCGCTTAGCAGCTTGTCGTGAATAGCTACAAGTGCGTCAACAAGTAGGCGAGTAGCACGCTCAGGAAGTGAAATAGATGCATCTGCATAAATGCCGCCACTTGATCCGAGCTGTCGCATGTCGACGTATGCGACGTAATCGTGCGAGGCGGCTGTGCTCGCGAGATATGCAAACGCATGCGTTTTTCCAGTGCCACGGCGACCAAAGATGATCTGGTGATCGCGAGTGAGTAGCAGCGTCGCAAGCGCGCCGGAGTCCACGAACGTCTGAACCAATCGTTCATTTGCGTCCGTCTCCGCTCGCTTGCTAAATCGCAGGAACGTCGTATTGATCAGTCTATTCATTGAGCAGTCCCCAAGTCCTCGCCCACGCCAACTGGTACAGCCCATAGAAAGCAGATGGTCAAGTTCGCTCAATCCCCCTGATCCAGCACCGCCATGAACGCTTCCTGCGGGATGGTCACGCTGCCCACGTTCTTCATCCGCTTCTTGCCTTCCTTCTGCTTTTCGAGCAGCTTGCGCTTGCGGCTGACGTCGCCGCCGTAGCACTTGGCGAGGACGTTCTTGCGGAAGGCCTTGATCGTCTCGCGGGCGATGATGCGGCTGCCGATGGCGGCCTGGAGCGGGATTTCGAACTGGTGGCGGGGGATCTGTTCCTTGAGGCGTGCGATGAGGTGGCGGCCTCGGCCTTCGGCTTTCTGGCGGTGGACGATGATGGCGAGGGCCTCGACGGGGTCGCCGTTGATGAGGATGTCCATCTTGGCCAGGTCGTCGGAGCGGTAGCCGATCACCTCGTAGTCCATGGTGCCGTAGCCGCTGGTCAGGCCCTTCATCTTGTCGAAGAAGTCGTAGATGATCTCGGCGAGAGGGATTTCGAACTGGAGGAGTTCGCGTCCTGCGGAGACGAAGGACTGGTTTTTGTAGGTGCCGCGGCGGTCGAGGCAGAGCTTCATGATGTCGCCGATGTACTCCTTGGGCACCATGATCTCGACGCGGCAGACGGGCTCGCGGAGTTCATCGACGAGGGACATGTTGGGGAGGTCGGCGGGGTTGTGGACTTCGAGGAGCTGGCATCCGGCGGGCACGCCTCGGTCGTTCATGCCCTTGATGAAGGGTGAGGTGGGGTCGACGGGCTTGAGGGACTGGCCGTTGGCGCCGGTGATGGTGTCGGTGCCGCGGACGAGGACGTGGTAGGAGACGGTGGGCGCGGTCTGGATGATCTGGACGCCGCCCTCGCGTTCGAGGCGCTCCTGGATGATGTCCATGTGGAGCAGGCCGAGAAAGCCGCAGCGGAAGCCGAAGCCCAGGGCCTCGGAGTGCACGGGCGCGAAGGTGAAGGAGGAGTCGTTGAGGCTGAGTTTCTCGACGGCCTCGCGCAGTTCTTCGAAGTCCGAGCCCTTGCCGTCTTCGGTGGTGGCGGGGTAGAAGTCGCAGAAGACCATCTGTCGCGGGGGCTGATAGCCGGGGAGGGCCTCGGCGGCGGGGTCGTTCTCGAGCGTGATGGTGTCGCCGATGCGGACGTCTTTGAGGGTGCGGATGGCGGCGACGATGTAGCAGGTTTCGCCGGGGCCGACCTTGCCGTCGGGCAGGCGGTAGGGCTTGGGGTTCATCTTGCCGATCTCGGTCACCTGGAACGAGCGGCCGATGCCCATCATGCGGATCTTGTCGCCGACTTTCAGTTCGCCGTCGAAGATACGGGCGTAGACGATGACGCCGCGGTAGTCGTCGTAGACGGCGTCGAAGATGAGGGCGCGGAGCTGCTTCACCACGGGCTTGCGCGGCGGCGGGAACTTCTCGCAGATGGCGGCGAGCAGTTCGGGGATGCCCTGGCCGGTCTTGGCGGAGACGAAGATGGCGTCGGCGGCGTCGAAGCCGAGGGTCTGCTCGATTTCCTCGGCGACTTCGTTGGGACGCGCGGAGGGCAGGTCGATCTTGTTGATGACCGGGACGATGGTGAGGTTCTCGTTGACGGCGAGATACGCGTTCACCAGTGTCTGAGCCTGCACGCCCTGGGTGCTGTCGACGACGAGAATGGCGCCGTCGCAGGCCTTGAGGGCGCGGGCGACTTCGTAGTTGAAATCGACGTGCCCGGGGGTGTCGATGAAGTTGAGCATGAAGAGATCGCCGTGGGATTCGGCGGACTCACCCTTTTTGGTCTTGTGGCTGGCGGCGGTCTCGGCGGTGGAGTCGTCGACGGGCGCTTCGTAGTCGTTCTCGAGTTCGTCGGTGGTGCTTCCGGGCTTGTGGCGGTGGAAGACGGTGACGGCGGAGGCCTTGATGGTGATGCCGCGTTCGCGCTCGATGTCCATCGAGTCGAGGATCTGCTCCTTGGCTTCGCGCGCGGAGACGGCGTTGGTGGCCTGGAGGAGCCGGTCGGCCAGGGTGCTCTTGCCGTGGTCGATGTGGGCGATGATCGAGAAATTACGGATATGTTCGGGGCGCTCGGGCATTGCGGGGTGATGGTAGGGAAGAGGGGATTCGTGCACGGGGGCGTCCCCGGGCCGGGCGCGGGCCAGGCAGGGGCGGGGGTCTCAGCGGTTCGGGACGGGCGCAGGCCGGATTCGGGCCTTCACGCGACGGGCGTCGGCCGGACCGATCCGGCGGCGGACTCCGGGCGGGCTTGATCGGCGCACAGCCACGCGGCCACCACGGCGAGCAGCAGCACAAAGCCGGGGATCACGAGCATGGGCGCGGCGTACCAGGCCTGAAGCTCGAGGGTCGGGGCGCTGTTGGCGGTGATGGTGCCCGCCAGGGAAAAGACCGCGGCACACAGCAGGCCGAGCCGGACGAGGGCGATCATCCAGGCAACCGCGAAGATCGCCGCGAGGATCTGCACCGACGGGACCGACGACTGGCCGCCGATGAGCAGCCACATGAAGGCGGTGGCCAGCGGGTAGTAGATGAAGCGTGTGCGGACGATGCGCTCCAGGCCGACGATGAGCAGCGCGACGAGCAGGGGGATGGCGAGGTTGCTGCTGATGAGCACGCAGAGCGTGCCGAGGGCGAAGCTCACGCCCAGGTAGGGGTCGGAGAGCTGTCGCATGGGCTGGCTGAGGACGAACGACCCCTGCGCCAGAGCGCCGAAATCGAGGGGGCCCACGATCTGGAAGCAGACCCCCAGGATGCATCCGAGGGTCAGGCCGGTGAGCACCTCGCGCCACGGGAGCGGGTCGGTCCAGCGGCCTGAACTGAGGCCGACGACAAAGCGTGTCCAGCCGAGCAGGAAGTGGGGCCAGCGTCTGCGGACGTGAGGCTCGAGGCCGAGATAAACGATCCAGCAAATGCCGCCGATCCACATGCCGCGCGAGAGGGGTCGCGTGACAAAGTCGAGCGAGAAGATCTCCATCAGCGTGTGGCGCGGCAGGATGAACGAGAGGGTCTCCACGCCGCCCACGATGAGGGCGAAGAAGAGCGCGCCGCGCAGATCGGCGCGACCCGAGCGCACGTTGCCGACCGCGAAGTACACGGCGGCGCTGAGTGCCGCGACGAGCGACGCGGAGAGGATGAGGTTGGTCACGCGGCTCAACGAACCGCCCGACCCTTCGCCGGGACGCCACGGGCGGCGCCAGTCGGGGATCAACTCAAATGCGACCGGAAAGCCCTCGAGCGAGGCGGCCTCGACGCGGAGCGTGCGGCCCTCAAGCCCGGGGAGCGGACCGACCCAGGCGTAGCGGGCGTCGCTGGGGACCGAGGCCACGTATTGCGGCGTGTCGGGGCGGAAGGCGCTGAAGTCGAGTTTGGCCTTCTCGAAAAAGCGCTCCCAGCGGATCGGCGGCGGGGCCGCGATCGGATCGGGCGCGGCGGGCGGCGAGCCCGTCGATGACTGTTCGGCGACGGGCACGGCGGTGGACGCGGATGCGGCGCGCGTGGCGGCGCGCTCGCGGGCGTCGGCGAGGAAGCCCAGCTGCGGCGGGACACGCTCGAAGCGCAAGAGCGAGGTGTCGATGCTCTGCACAAGCAGCACGCTGCCCGGCATCTCGCGCGGCGGGGTGTCGATGGACATCTGGCGCTGACCCCACGAGAGCAACTGGAGCGGCGCGGGCGAGAAGCGGTACCACGCGATGTACGGCTTGGGGCGGATCTCATCAAGGCGACCCCACGCCTGGGCCTGCGTGATGGCGCGGGCCGCGGCTTCGTCCTGGCCGATCCCGAAGGTGCTGTACGCGCTGGGGCCGGACGGGAGATCGATGCCCAGATCCGCAAGCATCACCCGGGCGAGAGCCTGCCCGCTCGACGGAGAGATGGGCATCGGCGCGTGCGCGACCAGACCAAAGCGATCGTTGAGCAGGCCCACTCCGACCAGCACCGTGGCGATCAGGGCGACCAGTGACCACGCGACGCGACGGGAGAGACGTCCTTCCGCGCCCGAGAGCGCGAGCAATTCCGGGCTCGGTGTTTCGCCCGCCGCGAGGGCGGCGGCGAGTGGATCCCCGCCGGGCAGCGCGGCAGAAACGGCCAGTGCGCTGGCCGGACGCATGGCCGGGTCGGTGTCGAGGCAGTGCAGGATGACGCGTTCGACGGCGTGATCAAGCCCGCGGACCAGATCGCCGGGGCTGGTGATCTGCGTGTGCGACGAGCCGCTTTGCAGCAGCGTGCGGCGCTGTTCGACGGTCATGGGGGCGAAGGCGGAGCGTCCGGTGAAGAGCTCGTAGAGAACCAGGCCCAGGGAGTAGAGGTCGCTCCGCCGCGTGACCTCGCGCCGGGCGAGCTGCTCGGGGGCCATGTAGGCGGGGGTGCCGCTGGCGATGTCGCCACGGGCGTTGAGATCCTGCACGAACCCGGCGACGCCGAAGTCCATGACGCGGGCGTTGCCGCGCCCGTCGAGCATGATGTTGGAGGGCTTGAGATCGCGGTGAACGACGCCCTGTTCGTGGGCGGCGTGGAGGCCTGCGCAGATCTGGCGTGCGAGCTGGATGGCCTTGTCTTCGGGGAGGCGGCCGATGCGGCGGAGGAGCGAGGCGAGGTCTTCGCCATCGACGTACTCCATGGAGAGGAAGATGCGCGTGACCAGCGGTGCGCCGGGTGTCGAGGCGGCGGGGAGGTGTGCCTCGCCGATGTCGTAGACGCGGCAGACGTTGGGATGGCTGATCTGGCGGGTCAGCCGCACTTCCGAGCGGAAGCGCTCGAGGCGTGCGGGCTCCATGGCGAAGGCTTCGGGCAGGAACTTGAGAGCGACCGACTGGCCGAGCTTGAGATCGTCGGCGCGGTACACCTCGCCCATGCCGCCTTTGCCCAGGAGCGCGACGATGCGATAGCGGTCGAGCAGGAGGGTGCCGGGGGCCAGTGCGCTGTCGTCGACGCTGGAGAAGGAGGAGGTGGAGGATCGGGAGGAGGAGTCGGACGTGGGCGCGGTGACGAACTTGGGCGCGGTCGGAAGCGTGGGCGCGGTGGGGAAGGTGTCGGGCGGCGGGGGCTCGTCGGGCGGTCTCGATGCGCTCACGGGCAAGAGTGTACGTGAAGCGGGAAGAGCAAAAGCCGACACGGGCCCCGGGACGATCCCGAAGCCCGCGTCGCGGCGCGTGGGCACACGGAGGTGTGCGTGGTGAGCCGGGAAGCCGGGGGTGACTCCGCCCCCCCCGGGGTACGGAGGTGCTTAGTCGAAGAGGCCGGTGACCGGGGGCGGATCAACCGCCTTCAGGTTGATCGTGGTGTCGATGCGGACGTTGGACTGGGTGGTGTGGCGTTCGGCGAAGAAGAGCTTGAGCTTGTAGGTCTGGTTGTCCTGGAGCCAGGAGAGGCGGTCGAGGTCGACGCTCTGGCTCAGGGCGCCCTTGACGCCGCCGAGGTCGACGACGAGGCGGTTATCGATGAAGACCCAGACGTCGTCGTCGCCGGTGAAGGTGAAGGACTGGCCGGTGCCGCGCTTGTAGACGAACTCGGTCTCGACCTCGAAGGTGAAGCCGAAGTTCCTGGACTGGCCGGGGGTGTTGCCGAAGAGCTGGCCGTTGATGGGGAAGAACCCGCCGAGGCTGGAGAAACCGGGGTCGGTGCGGTCGCTGAAGGAGTAGATGTTGGTGTTGGGCTGACGAGTCAGCACGATGGGGACGATGCGCGACAGGTTGGTGCCCGGGACGTCGCGGTACCACTGCGCGAAGTTGGCGCTGGTGGAGAGCGCGCCGCCGTTGCTGGTGGCGACCGACGAGGCGACGTCACCCGAGCGCGTGGCCATGTACTCCTTGCGTGTCGGGATGATGTTGCGGCCTTGGGCGTCGCGGGCCTGGCTGCTCACGCGGTTGCCCTGGCTGCGGAAGACGGGCTTGCCGTCCTGATCGAGCTGATCGGCGACCATGTTGGCGTACATGCCGAAGCCGGCGGTGGGCTGATACTGGAAGTCAGGGTGCCCGCCGGACTCGTTGCGGCCCTTGAAGTCGCGGACCACGCCGTAGAGCGTCAGCGAGCTGGGCAGCGTGGCGAACTGGTCCGAGCCGGACTGAGCGGGCGCGGTCGCGGGGGCCGAGAGCATCGCTCCGGCCAAGGCGAGCCCCGCCAGCGACAACAGACCGGCCGGTCGAAGGATGCGTTGGACGGACTTCATCATGACACTCCCTTTCCATCTCCAGGGCCCGTTCGCGGGCCAACCTCACGCCGCCCACGCGGGCGGAGTACCACGTGAAGAGTCCAATTCAGGCGCGTGGGATGCCAGCGGCCGGCGCGGTGAATCGCGGTTGGAGGTGGGCCGGTGCGGGCTGTACCGGTGAGGGCCGCACAGAACGTCGTTTTCAGCATCGCGAAGGCGGCCGGACCCTGAATAAACGGCACGAGGCCCGTCGCGAGGTGCCACTGCCGCGTGCTTCGCGGGGCAGTGGCACCCGAGGGCGGGTCCTGTGGGGGGCGTTGTGCGTTGCGGGTAGCATGGCGACATGGATGTTCCCCGGTGGTTGTGGACAGTGCTGCTGCTGATCGGGTCCAACGCGTTCATGACGTTCGCGTGGTACTACCACATCAAGCAGAAGGCGTGGCCTCTGGTGGCGGCGATCTTGATCTCGTGGCTGATTGCGCTGCCGGAGTATGCGCTGCAGGTGCCCGCGAATCGGATGGGGCACGTGACGCACGGCGGGCCGTTTACCCTGCCGCAGCTCAAGATCCTTCAGGAGGCGATCACGCTCACGGTCTTTTCGATCTTCACGATCCTCGTGATGAAGGAGCGGATGCGCGTGCAGGACGTGATCGCGTTTGGTCTGATCTTCGCGGCGGTGGCGGTGTCCATGAGCGGGCGTCGGTGAGCGGGCGTCGGTGAGTGAGGCTCGGCGAAAGGAACGACGGCATGATCGATCCCACGGTGCGCACTCCCGACTCGCCGCTGTGGCTGCGCTATGGCGCGCTGGTGGCCGGGCCGCTGGCGGCGCTCTTCGTCTTTTGGGCGACGGGTGCGGGCCGGGGCGAGCTGACGTGGGCGGGGTGTGTCACGCTGGGGATCGGGGTCTGGATGGCGTTGTGGTGGGTCTTTGAAGTGGTGCCCGTCGAGGCGACGGCCCTCCTGCCGATCGTGGCGTTTCCGGTGCTGGGGCTGGCCGACATCCGGGCGGCGTGTGCGCCCTACGCCGATCCGGTGGTCTTCTTCTTCATGGGCGGGATGATGCTCGGGGCGGCACTCGAGCGCTTCGGCGTGCCCCGGCGGTTTGCGCTCTTTGTGCTTTCGTGCGTCGGAGATCGGCCGTCGCTGCTCGTGGGCGGCGTGATGCTCGCGACCGCGATGATCAGCATGTGGGTGAACAACACGTCAACGGCGGTGATGATGCTGCCCCTGGCCCTGAGCCTGCACCGCTTTGTCGCGGCGCGCCAGGGCGAGGCGCGTGCGGCGGGTGTGCGGAACTTCGGGTGCTGCCTCGTGCTGGGTGTCGCGTTCGCGTCGAACATCGGCGGGCTGGGGACGCTGTTTGGTTCGTCTCCCAACGTCGTGCTCACGAGTCAACTGCGAGCGCTCACGGGATCGACGCTGAGCTTCAACCAGTACGCGATGCTGGGCCTGCCGCTGGTGGTGATGCTGCTGCCGGCGTCGTGGCTGGTGCTGGTGACGCTCTTCCCGCCGCGGCTTGAGGCGATGGCGGGCTTGCACCAGGAGATCGAGCGCGAGCGGGCGGCGCTGGGGGGTTGGAACGTCGGTGAGCGGGTGGTGCTGGTGGTCTTCGCGTTGGCGGTCGCGCTGTGGGTGCTGATGGAGCCGCTGAACGGATGGCTCGCGTCGTGGACGGGCGTGCGCGGCGTCTTGAGCGAGGCGGGGATCGCGATCGGCGCGGCGCTGGTGCTCTTTGTCTGTCCGGTCGATGTGCGCGGGCATCGCTTCGCACTCGACTGGAAGACGGCGGGGCAGATCCCGTGGGGGATTCTCGTGCTCTTTGGCGGCGGGCTCTCGCTGGCGGCCGCGCTGAGCGCGCACGGGGTCAACCGGGAGATCGGCGAGATGTTCAGCGCCTTCGGCGGCGTCCCGCCGCTGGTGCTCGTGATGATCGTCGCGGTCGTGGTGGTGCTGCTGACGGAGTTTGCGAGCAACACGGCGGTCGCGACGACCTTCATCCCGATCGCGATCAGCGTCGCACCTTCGGTGGGGCTGCACCCGTTCGAACTGGCGGTGGTGGTGTCGATGGCCGCGAGCTGCGGCTTTGCGCTCCCGGTGGGCACACCCCCCAACGCGCTGGCGTACGCCACCGGGCTGGTGTCGATGCGACGGTTCGTCGGCGCGGGATTGATCGTCGACATGCTGGCGGCGGCGGCGATCTCGGGCGTGGCGTTCGCGCTCATGCGGGCGCTGATCGACTTGCCGGTGCTCAACGCGTCGATCGTGACGCCGAGCGCAGGCTTGTGAGCGATCAGTCCAGAGCCGCGGCGGTTTCGAACTTCGGCGTCGGGTTGGTGAGGCCGAGCATGCGCTCGATGGCCTTGAGCGCGTCGCGCCGCACTTCCGGGTGCACGCGGATGACGTTGACCGAGCGGGGCTTGGCGTCCTTGCTGAGGCGGCCGGTCAGATGATCGAGGACCCAGAGCAGGTGGGGCTCGTCGATGCGGTACATGGTGGTGCAGAGACACTGGCAGTCGCTGAGGATGCGGACTTCGACGCCGCGGGACTTGGCCTCGACGCTCAGCCGGTTGACGAGATGTACCTCGGTGCCGACGGCGAAGCGCGTGCCGGGCGCGGCCCGGCGCACCGTCTCGATGATGTACTCGGTGGAGCCGGCGAGGTCGGCCTTGTCGACGACTTCCTTGCAGCACTCGGGGTGAACGAGGATGGTGGTGTTGGTTCCCGCGGCGAGATCGGCGCTGCGCACCTGATCGCAGTGCTCGGGCCGGAAGAGCTTGTGGACCGAGCAGTGACCGGCCCAGAGGATGACTTTGGAGCGGAGCAGTTGCTCGGGGGTGCTGCCGCCGAGCTCTTCGCCCTTGGCGGCTCGTCGCGGGTCGTAGACGGTGGAGTGCGCGTGCACGTCGATCCCGTGCCGGGCCGCGGTGTTGCGTCCCAGGTGCTGGTCGGGGAGGAAGAGGATTTTGACGTCGCGTCCATGGGCGTCGGAGCCCTGGCGCATGGCCCACGCGAAGACCTTGTCGGCGTTGGAACTGGTGCAGCAGGCGCCGTCGTGGGCGCCGACAAAGGCCTTGATGGCGGCGCTGGAGTTGACGTAGGTGATGGGGATGACGCGCCCGCTCCAGCCCTGTCGCCGGAGCGATTCGTGGATGGTTTCCCAGGCGGTGACGGTGTCGTCGTACTGGGCCATGTCGGCCATGGAGCAGCCGGCGGAGAGATCGGGCAGGATGACCTCGACCGAGTCGGGCGTGAGCATGTCCGCCGTCTCGGCCATGAAGTGCACGCCGCAGAAAATGACGTATCGCACGCGCCCGGCGCGCGAGGTGTCGGTCGCGAGCCGTGCGGCGATCTGGCTGAGCTTGAGCGAGTCGCCGGTGAAGTCGGCGTGCCGGATGATCTGATCGACCTGGTAGTGGTGCCCGAGGATGACGAGCGAGTCACCCAGTTCGCGGCGGCGCGCCGAGATGGCCTGGGCGAGGTCATCGCTGGACATCTCGTGATACGACGAAGGTAACGAAGGCTGCCACAGCACCGCGAGGTACTCCCGGTCGCTCACCACGGCGGACCGCAGGATCGTAAGGGGCGAGGAGCGACGCGGTTGCGGGCCGAATCGGCCGCGCGGGCGGGAGTTGATCGGGCTCAGGCGGCCAGGCGCGTGTTCTGGGCGACGCTCTGGCGGAAGCGCAGCGCCACGGCCTGACGTCCTTCGGCCATGTCGATGGCGCGCAGAACGACGCCGGAGACCGCGCTTTCGCTCCGCATCACCACGCCCGGGCCCCAGCCGACGATCAGGTCGACGATGTCGCCCGGCTGCACGCGTCGGCCCGCCTCGAGCCACACCAGCGCGCCGCCGACGGAGAAGTCGTGGGTGGTCGCGGGGATGTAGCGGCGGCTGGCGGGGTCGAAGACCTTGCAGCCCCGGCGCACGTACATGCGTGCGTGCTGGCGACGATCGTCGTGCGCTGAAGGCGTGGGGTGCGACGGGTCGCGGGCGGGCGGTTGTCCGGTGGTCATGGCGAAGACTCCCGGTCGCAGCGGGGGCATGAAAAAGGGCCGTCCATGGCCCTTGTTCATCCACGAAGAGCGGGCGTGAAGCCCGGATCGGCGTGGGCGCCCTCGCGGCGGCATGGGTGGCTATCGGCCTTGGGTGCGTGCGACTTGTGCCACGTTGCCGGTTTTTGTGGACGTTGTGCGCTCGGGCCGATAGCAAACCCTGCATGTTGAGCGTTCTGATCCCGACCCACCAGCGTCCCGACCGTCTGCGCCGATGCCTGGAGGCCTTGGCGCTGCAGACGCTCGAGCGCGATCAGTTCGAGGTGCTGGTGGGCGTGGACGGCCCGGAGCACGCGACCGACCCCGAAACCCGCTGCGCGGCAGACGCCCTGCCGGGTGCCCGGGTGCTGGTGCTTCCCAAGCGGGGTCCGGCGGCGGTGCGCAACGCGCTGCGCCGCGAAGCACGCGGCGAGATCATCCTCCTGCTCAACGACGACGTGATCCCCCACGCCGACTGCCTGCGCGAACACGCCCGCGCGCAGGCGGAGCGGTCGCGCGGTGCGCTGGTGCTGGGGAGCGCGCCGTGGGTCGTGCGGCTTCCGGACCGGCTGTTTGACCGGCTGATCCGCGAGACCTCGATGATCTTCTTCTACGACCAGATGGAGCCGCACCGCGACGCACGCGAGCGCGACTGGGGCTTCCGTCACGCGTGGACGTTGAACCTGTCGTTCCGGGCCGAGGACGCGGCGGGTCACTGGTTCGACGAGTCGCTCCCCGCGCCGGTCTACGAGGACATCGAGTGGGCGTGGCGCGTAACGCACGGACGCTCGCTTCCGGTCTTGTACCGTCCGTCGGCGATCGTGCGGCACGACCATCGCTACGAGCCCGAGGAGTATCTGCGCCGGGAGCAGTTGCTCGGAGAGCAGGCCTTCACGCTGGCGCGCACGTCCCGGCGCTGCGCCCGCGACATTTTCGGGCGCGATGTCACCGATCGCGACGAGCTGCGCTACAGCCGCCTCTTCGTCGAGCGAGAGAGGCCCCTGGTCGATCGATTGCGCGACGAGTTCTTCCGTCTCGCGGATCTTCCCGCGGCGACGGCCGACGCGGGGTTGATCCCCACGCTGTACCAGCAGCATCTGCTGCTCAAAAGGTGGACCTGGCGAGTCGGCCTCTTGGCGGCGGCGGAGCGTGCGGAGCGGCGCGGGCAGGAGACTCCGGCTCTGGCGGCGTGATCGGTCGCGGGCGGGGCTGTCAACAATCAACGCATGGCGCGGATCGCTCGTCGTCGTGCTGCGGGAGCTTTGGTTGTCGTGCTGGCGACCACGTTGCTGTCGGCGACGGGGTTGCGGGCAGATGCGCCGGCCGCGCCCAGCGCGAATCCGGAGCCGTCGGGCCGCGTTCGATTGGGGCTGACCCGTGCGGCGTTGGCTGTGCCGTATCTGCGGGCCGATCACGCCTTCGCCGCGGCGCTGGCGAAGGGGCTTGCGGAAGGCGAGACTCGCGAGCGCTACAGCCGTCAGTTTGACCGGGCGACGATCGAGTTCTTCAGCGGACGCCGGCCGCAGGCCGAGCGCCTGCTCAACGAGTTGGTGCGGGAGATCGAGGAAAGACTGGGCCGCGAGATCCGGCCGGATGTGGCGGTGGCGTCAAAGGGGACGCTCTGCGAGGGAGCGGCGACGAAGCGCGAGCTCCTGCTGGAGCGCGCACGCAAGGTGGAAGCGCCCGAAGGCCTGGCACGCCTGAGCCGCGAGATCGTGCTGGCGCGGCTGGCGCTGATGACCGAACGCCCCGATCCGAACAACTCGGCGTCGTTCCTCGGTGAGTGGGAGTGCGCGAAGCGAACGGAGCACTTCGAGCGGCAGGTGGCTCTGCTCGAGGCGGGAGAGTGGCGCCGGGCGATCGACGCGGACCCGAACGTGCCTCTGGTGCTGGAGGGATCGACGATCCCGATGCGTGTCGTTGCGCCGGAGGGAAAGGGCGAGCCGCGGCCGGTGGTGGTGGCGCTGCACGGGGCCGGGGGAGATGAGGCGATGTTTGCGACGGCGTACGGCGCGGGTGCGCTGGTGCGTGCGTGCGCTGAGCGCGGAGCGATTCTCGTCACGCCGCGGACGGAGCTGTTCGGTTTTCTGCCCGACGCGATGGAGCGGTTGCTGGCGCAGCTCGACACGATCTACGGCGTGGATCGGGAGCGGGTGTTTCTGATCGGACACTCGCTCGGCGCGCAGGCGGCGTTGGGGCTCGCGCGTCGGCCCGCGCCCGCGATTCGGGGTGTGGTGTTGATCGCGGGAGGGCGGGGGCTGGGGGCCGGGGACGGGGCGGAGGCCGGAAACTTGCCGCCGGTGCTGATGATCGTCGGCGGGCTTGATCCGATCTTCCCGTTGGATGGGCTTGTGCAGGACGTCCAGCGAGCGCAGGCGAAGGGCGTGCGGGTGGAGCTGCGGGTGTTCCAGCACGACGGGCACACGCTGGTGGTCACGCCCGGCGTCGAGCGGGCGATGGAGTGGTTTGGCGGGCTCGGCCTTGCGCGTTGATCGCCGGAGTGGTCGGCGCGCTGCGGGCAACGGCGGGCGCGGTTTGCGATCCGGACTTTGAGGCGACGCTGCCGTAAACTCGGCCGTGCAGGCTGGCGATGGCGAGATCGGTCGATCGGGTGTCACCGGGGCAGCGGCTCCGGCGTGGTCGCCCGGTGCGCTGGAGGAGCGGCTGGCGTATGTCGCGCGGGTGCGGCGGTTGGTGGCGCGTCGACAGTCGGACCTGTCGAAGGTTGCTTCGGAAGAGATCGGCAAGACGCGCTTCGAGGCTCTGATGGGCGACGTCATGCCGGTGCTGACGGCGGCGCGCTGGATCGAGAAGCGTGCCCCGAAGGTGCTTGGCCCGCGGCGGCTTCGTCACGGCGGGCCGTTCAGCGCGGCGACGCGCCTGATTGAGCGGCGCGAGCCGCTGGGCCACGTCGCGATCATCGCGACCTGGAACTATCCGATCCAACTGCTGGGGATCGAACTGCTGCACGCTCTGGCGGCGGGAAATCGCGTGACCGTCAAGCCGTCGGAACACGCGCCGCGCTCGCAGGAGATGTTGTTGAGCCTGTTCCGAGAGGCGGCGGTGCCCGGGGGCGACGAGGGGCTGCGCTGGGTGAGCGCGACGCGCGAGGCGGGTGCGGCTCTGCTGCGCGAGGGGCGTTTTGATCACGTCGTCTTCACGGGCTCGACGGGCGTCGGTCGCGAGATCGCGCAGTCGCTGGCGCCGACCCTGACGCCCTCGACGCTCGAACTCTCGGGCAGGGACAGCGCCCTGGTGCTGGACGATGCCGACGCGGAACTGGCGGCCAGCGCGATCTGGCAGTCGGTGGAGATCAACGGCGGACAGACGTGCATGGCGCCTCGTCGGGCGTTGGTGCACGAGAAGGTGTACGGCGCGTTCGTGCGCCACCTGGCACCCCGCGCGTCGGCCTCGAAGCCGCGTCGGCTCGTCAGCGAGGCGGCGGCCACGCTGTGCCACGATCTGGCCGTCGACGCGGTGCGTGCGGGTGCTCGCTCTTTGAGCGGGATCGTTGAGGGACCGACAAGCGACGCGACCGGGCGTCGTCGGATGTTGAGGCCGCTGGCCTTGGCGGACTGTCCGACCGAGGCGTCGGTGGTGGAGGGGCGTCACTTTGGCCCGGTGCTGGCGGTGGTGCGGTGCGCCGACGAGGAGTCGATGCTGCGCGTGCATGCGGGGGTCGATCAGAGGCTGGTGACGAGCGTCTTCAGCGCGAGCCGCACGCGTGCGGAGGCTCTGGCGCCGCGCTTGGGCAGCGGGATCGTGACGCACAACGACTGCGTGATGCCGACGGTGCATCCGGGGTGTGGGCTGGCGGGGGTCGGGGCGTCGGGCTGGGGGATCACCCGGGGCGAGGAGGGGTTGCGATCGATGACGCGGGCGGTGTACGTGACGTCGACGACGTCGTGGATGCGGTTCTCGATGGAAAAAGTGACGCCCGGCGTCGAGCGAGGCATGGCGTGGTTTCTGGAGCGGTGGTACGGGCGTTAGACCGCTCCGGACCGGGGGTTGGGCGCTAGTCTTGTGGGACGCGATGGGAGCGAGCCCGACGCGTTCCGGCGTGAGGGGGTGCCCGGCGGATCACTCGCGAGCGGATGCCGCGGCATGATGGTGATGCACAACCCTTCGTCCTCTCGTTCGGTGGTGATTGTGGGTGGCGGGCTGGCCGGTCTGGCGGCCGCGGCGGAGCTTTCGACCGCGGGGGTGAAGGTCACGCTGGTGGAGGCCAACAAGCATCTGGGCGGCAAGATGAACGTCCTGAGCGAGGGTGGGTACACCTTCGACATGGGGCCGACGATCATCACCATGCCGCAGGTCATCAGCGGGATCATCCGGCGCAGCGGTCGTCGGGTGGAGGACCTCATCCGGTTCGTGGATCTGGATCCTCAGTGGCGATGCCACTTCGAGGACGGGACGGTCATCAACCTGCGGCGCGATCCCGAGACCTTTGCCCGCGAACTGGATGCGCAGTTCCCCACCACCCGCCCGGGCGAGGGCTATCGACGCTTCATCGAGTACAGCCGCAAGCTCTATCGCCTGTCGGAAAAGGTGTTCTTCTACAAGGACCTGGGAGCGGCGACGGACCTGATGTTCAGCCCGCCCAAGGCCAAGGGGATCACGGGCGACCTGATGGCGATGGTGGGGACGATGCACTCGACGGTGGCGGCACAGATCGAAAAGCACGTGCCCGAGGCGCACCTGCGTCAGGTGATGGAGCACTTCCTGCAGTATGTGGGGAGCAGCCCGTTCCTCGCTCCGTCGATCCTGAGCCTGATCGCATCGGCGCAGGTGGATCACGGGTGTTGGTACTCGATGGCGCCCGATCTCAAGTCGGGCGGGACGCGGTGCCTGGCGCGGGCGCTCGAGGCCGTGGGACGCGAGCAGGGCGTGACGTACCTGACCGGACGGCGCGTGGTGCGGATCGTCGAGCGGGGGGATCGGGTGATCGGCGTGGAGATGGCGAGCGCGGACGGGAAGGGAGTGGACTTCCTGGCGGCCGACGCGGTCATCAGCAACTGTGACGTGCAGCGGACCAACCGCGATCTGCTTTCTGCGCCCGCGGCTCGGGCCGAGCAGCGAGCGATCGCGAAGAAGTACACACCCGCGTGCAGCGGCGTGGTGCTGTATCTGGGCCTGAACAAGCAGTACGACCACGTGGCGCACCACAACTTCTTCTTCAGCAAGAACAGCCACGAAGAGTTCAACGACATCTATCACCGCGGGATCCCCGCGCGCGATCCCACGCTCTACATCGCCGCACCGAGCAAGTCGGACCCGACGCAGGCGCCCGCGGGATGCGAGGCGCTGTACGTGCTGATCCACACGCCGTATGTCCGGGGCGACCAGCGCTGGGACGGCCCGGGCGGGCTTATGGAGCAGTACCGGCCTGTGGTTCTGGACAAGATGCGTCGGATGGGCTTTGGCGACATCGACAAGCACATCGTGGTCGAGCGCACGCTCAGCCCCGCGGGGATCGACCGGATGTACAACGCCGAGGGCGGCGCGATCTACGGGCTGGCGTCGCACGGACGCATGCACGGCGGCTTCAAGCCCAAGAACCGCAGCCGCGTCTATCCCAACCTTTATCTCGCCGGCGGGAGCGCCAACCCCGGCCCCGGCACGCCGATGGTGATCATGAGCGGCGTGACGGCGGCGAACTGTCTCCTCGAGGATTGGAAGATCCCCGTGCCCATCGAGCGCGACGCCAAGGCCGGCCTCGGCGCGTACGACGCGGTGGGTGCGTGGAGCGGACCGATCGTCGAGAGCAAGGGACAGGCCGTCGCGGTCTGAGGACCGGCCAGAACGACACGCGCACCGGAGTTTCGCCGCTCGGCGTCGAAGTCCGCAAAGCCGGACTTCGATGGCACGTCTTCGAGCGCGTTACGGCCGCAGCAGGCTGGGCTCGACGTGACCGGGGCGGAAATTGCCGTCGGTCGCGGGGCGCTCCCAGAAGATGCCGCGGGCGCTGACGAGCGCGAGCAGCACGGCGAGGGTCACGGGTCCGAGGACGGCGAGGCGCCGCTGGAGGCCTTCGGGACGGGTGCCGCTCCAGACCGAGAGGGACGAGGCGAGGATGCACCACAGCAGCACGAACGGCTCGTGATAGCGCTGCCAGAGCTGGGGATTGGCGCTGTTGGCGACGGCAAAGCCGACGACGGCGGCGAGCATGATCCAGCGGCTGCGGGGGTTCATGGCCCGAAGCCAGGCGAGGATGACCAGCGCTCCGGTGGGCGCGAGCGCGAGCACAATGATGGAGGTGTGCCCGGCGAGCACCGGTGCCTCCTTGACGAGATGCCACAGGCCGCTGACGCGACCCTGGGTCGGGTCGTGCGTTGTTTCCGGGAAAAGAGTGAGCGTGAGCGCGAGGGCGGGCGTGGCGAGAACGAGCGCCGGTTGCTCGTGCCACAACTGACGAAGGCCGGGCCACCAGAAGGGAAGGTAGAAAGCGCCGAGCAGTGCAAAGAGGCTGAGCAGGAAGGGGGGCGTGGCCCATCGGATCGACAGGCCGTGCATCGTGTTGAAGGTTGGCGGCGTGAGTCCTCCCCAGAGGGAGGCGAAAGCCGCGAGAATGAGAAATGCGGGGATGGTGAAGAGCAGGGCGAGCGAGGTGCGTGCGAGGCGCGGGACCATCAGCCCGCCGAGATCCACGCGCGCAAGCAGAGGCGTGGGCGGACGTGCCGCCCCCGCGCCGAGGAAGGCCCCGAGCCAGACCAAACCGGCGGCCCAGAGGTGGATCTGTCGGAACAGGACCAGGGCGAGCAGCGCGACGCCCGCGAGAGCCCACACGCTCACATTCTGGCTTCGCCGAAGCGCCAGCAGCATGACCGAAACCAGCGCCCACCACGCGGCGTTGTCGGGCAGGAGCCAGACGCCCGAGCTCAGCACATAGAGCGAGGTGACCATCGGCAGACAGAGCGCGACGACACCTAAGGCGCCCAAGGTCCGTCGCATTCTCCAGGCGCAGGCCGAGCCGAGCGTGGCCAAGAGCGCGACGGTGAAGAGCATGCCGACGAGCTGCAGGGCTTGAGTCTCGGCGTGGACGACGCGTGCGAAGAGGGCGAGCAGCAGGTGATAGCCGGGCGTGGTGGCGGAGAGGTAGTCGGAGAGGTCGGGGTGGGGGAGCTGCTCGGCGAAGGTGCGGATGGCTTTTTCGTGGTAGTTGATGGAGTCACTGGCGCCGCGGCCTCGGATCTCGGTGCGCAGGATCAGCGGGACCGCGAGCAGCGCGAACGCCAGCGGGACGAGCAGCGTCGCGCCGAGCAGGCCGCGGCGGAAACGTCCGGTCGAGAATCCCAGGGCGTCGTCCATCGGAACGTCGGTGCAGAGGCGCGGCGGCGAGTGGGGGCAGAGAGTGGGGACAGAGAGTGGAGGCCGAGAGTGAGGGCCGGAAGAGCAGGCACGAGCGGTGTCGAGCCGATAAGAGAACTATTGCACCCTTCCGGCGGGCGCACGCCGGGCGGTCGCTGCGGCGGTGCCCGACGATCCACGCGTTCATGAACTCCGATCCGATCACACACCAAGAGCCCGAGCCGCCCCGACGGGGCGGGCTGGGCGACGTGTGGCGACTGCTGCGGCCGGGCCAGTGGACCAAGGGCGTTTTCGTGCTTGTCGGTCCGTTGTACGGCCTGAGCGACGGCGGGTGGGATCTTCGGTCGGGCTGGGTGTCGCTCGCGGTCGCGCTGGTCGTCTTTTCGATGGCCAGCAGCGCCTGTTACATCGTCAACGATCTGCTCGACGCCCCGAGCGACCGGCATCACCCGCGCAAACGCCATCGCCCCATCGCCTCCGGGCGCGTCTCGGCCGCGATGGCGATCGGGCTGGCGGCGGCCCTCGTGCTTGCGGGCGGGGCGAGCCTCCTGCTTCTGCCTCGGGCGACGGCGGTCTGGACGCTTCTGGGCGTGGCGGCCTATGTGCTTAACGTCACGCTCTATTCGGCCCTGCTCAAGCACGTTGTGATCGCCGACGTGGTCAGCCTGTCGCTGGGCTTCGTTTTGCGTGTGCTGGTGGGCTGTGCCGCCGTCGGGGTCACGCCGACGACGTGGCTGCTCAACACGACCTTCTTCCTCGCGATGTTCCTCGCGTTCGGCAAGCGATTGGGAGAGCGACGGCTGCTGGGCAACGCCAGCGCGACCGCGGCGCGGGGCGTGCAGGCGGAGTACACCGACGAACTGCTCCGGCTGGCGGTGGTGGTGACGGCGGTGGTCGCGCTTGTGACCTATGCCAGTTACGCCCAGGCGCAGGCCGACAAGTACACGCTGGGCTTCAATCTCCTGTGGCTGACGGTCCTGCCGGCGACCTACGCGCTCTTGCGGGCGATCGTGCTGCTGGAGCGGGGAACCTACGACGATCCGACGATCCTGGCCTTCCGCGACCGGGCGTTTCAGGCCGGGGCGGCGGTGTTCCTGCTGATGACCCTGGGCCTGATGGTCGCACGCCATCAGGGCATGGTGGGGCCGGGTGCGCCGGCGTGGTGGTGAACGGCGCGTCGATTTCGTGCATCGTGAGGCGGCTGCATCGGTTGAAGGTTGGGGGGCGATATCCTGACTGAGACTGTGGATTTGGTCGAAGGCTGTGCCGACCCGGCGAGCGGGGAGGCTCTCACTGGAAGAAATGCACCATGATGAAGACTGAAAAGATGCGGATCGCGGCGCTGGCGCTGGCCAGCGGGCTGGCCCTGGGCCTCGCGCAGGCGCAGGCGCCGACTCCTCCGGCCGCTCCGGCGCCCGGGGCGGCACCGGCCGCGGGCGGCGCGGCCGCACGGGACGAATCGGGCCTGAGGCCGTTCGACGAGGTGTCGAAGGGCTTTGAGCGGGTTGTGAGCACGGCCGACGGGAAGGCTTCGTACTACACGCTTTGGCGTCGCGAGCGCGACGGCGGGCTGTTGGCCGAGTTGCCCTCGGGCTTTGACACGCAGCGCCAGTTCATCGCCATGACGATCGCGACGGGCGAGACGTTCGCCGGTCTGCAGTCGGGCGACTTGTACACCTACTGGCGCCGGCTGGACAACCGGATGCTGCTCATGGCGCCGGACACCGACAACCGCTCCACGGGCGACAACGAGAGCAAGGCGGGCGTGAAGCAGATCTTCACCGACCGCGTGATCCTCGACGTGCCGATTCTGGCGATGGGGCCGGGCGGGCGTCCGGTCATTGATTTCAAGGATCTGCTGACCACGCGGGCGCGGGATCTGTTCCAGGCGGGCGGCGGGATCGGCGGGTTTCTGGGCTCGGGCCTGAGCGGGGCCAATCCCCGCTTGGCCGCCCTCAAGAGCGCCAAGGCGTTCCCCGAGAACGTGGAGATCTCGTACGAGATGCCGACGGCGGGCGGACGGATGCAGGAGTTCCACTTCTCGCTGAGCCGCATTCCCGACAACACGGGTTACAAGCCGCGTGTGGCCGACGAGCGTGTGGGCTATTTCACGACGGTCTATCGCGATCTGGGCAAGATGACGGGCGAGGAGAAGTGGGTGCGGTTCATCAACCGCTGGCACCTTGAAAAGGCCGACGAGCGTCTGGCCCTGAGCCCGCCGAAGGAGCCGATCGTCTTCTACATCGAGCACACGACGCCGGTGCGCTATCGCCGGTACGTGCGCGAGGGCGTGCTGCGCTGGAACAAGGCGTTCGAGAAGGTCGGGATCGTGGACGCGATCCAGGTCTATCAGCAGGACGCCTCGACCGGCACGCACATGGACAAGGACCCGGAGGACGTCCGGTACAACTTCGTGCGCTGGCTGAGCAACGACATCGGCACGGCGATCGGGCCATCGCGCGTGCATCCGCTCACGGGACAGATCCTCGACGCGGACATCATTCTGACCGACGGCTGGATCCGCTTCTTCGCGCAGAACTACAGCCAGGTGCTGCCCGAGATCACGATGCAGGGCATGGGCGCCGAGACGATGGCGTGGCTGGGCCAGCATCCGCAGATGGACCCGCGCGTGCGCTTCGCCGAGCCGGCGCAGCGTCCGGTCGTGCTTGAGCGGCTGCGCTCGGGTCAGAGCGAGCCGGGCGAGGTGGTGCGTCGCGGCGTGATGGGCTTTGGCGGGCTGCCGCTGCCCACCGCAGAGGAGGCCGCGGCCGATCCGAGGCTGCTGCGCGATCGGCTGGACCTCTCGTCGGCCCTCTGTGCCGCGTCGATCGGCAAGGGCTTTGACCTCGCGCTGCTGCGGATGCACATGGACATCGTCGGCATGACCGTCGATGCGCAGGGCGCCACCGGCTCGGCCGAACTGGCGAGCGGCGGCAACGTCGCGCTGCTCGACGGCGTGCCCGAGTGGTTCATCGGCCCGCTGCTGGTCGACCTGGTCAGCCACGAGGTCGGTCACACGCTGGGCCTGCGCCACAACTTCAAGGGCTCGAGCATCTACACCATGGCCCAGATCAACAGCCCCGAGATCAAGGGCAAGAAGTCGTTCAGCGGCTCGGTGATGGATTACGTGCCCATCAACATCAACGTCCCCGACGCCAAGCGCCTCGAGGAATACCTCAAGCGCGAGGCCGACGCCAAGAAGGGCGGCGAGAAGGGCGGGGAAAAGGACGGCGAAAAGAAGGACGGCGACGGCGCGAAGAGCGCCAAGGCCGCCGACGCGCCCGTCAGCCCGCTGGGCGGTCCCGGTAAGCCGCAGGATCTGGGCGATTACGCCCAGGTCGACAACGGGCCGTATGACTACTGGGCGATCGAGTTCGGCTACACGCTGGGCGATCCGAAGAAGGTGCTCGAGCGAGTGAACGAGCCGGAGCTGGCCTACGGCACGGACTGGGATCTCTCCGGGCCTGATCCGTTGGTGCGTCAGTACGACTTCTCGGCCAACCCGATCGACTACGCCAACAACATGATGGACCTGGCGCGCTATCACCGCACGCGTCTGCTCGATCGCTTCGTGCGTGACGGCGAATCGTGGGGCAAGGCGCGGCGCGGGTACAACCTGACGCTGGCGTTCCAGGCGCGCTCGATCGCGATGATGGGCCGCTTCGTCGGCGGGTCGTCGATCTCGTACAACAAGAAGGGCGACCCCAACCCCAAGGACCCGGTGACGCCCATCGACGCCGCCCGCCAGCGCGAGGCGCTGAAGTGGGTGATCGACAACGCCTTCGTCGATTCGGCCTGGGGCCTCACGCCCGAACTGCTCGCCAAGTTCACCAACGAGCGGTGGTTTGACCAGGGCGGCTTCACCGAGGCGATGGAAGACCCCGCGTTCCCGGTGCACGACCGCATCGCGGCGATCCAGTACGCGGCCGTCTTGAGCCTCATGAACCCCACCACGCTGCGCCGGGTGTATGACAACGAGTTCCGCCTGCCCTCGTCGGTCGACACGCTCACGCTCCCCGAACTGATCGACACGGTCTCCAAGGCGATCTGGACCGAGATCGACAAGGCCCCCGCCCAGCAGTTCACCGCACGCGAACCGATGATCTCCAGCCTGCGGCGAAACCTGCAGCGCGAGCACATCGATCTTCTCATCTTCCTCTCCTCGCCCGGCATGTTCTTTGGCGAAGTGAGCAAGCCCATCAGCAATCTGTCGATCGCGCAGTTGCGAGGGCTCAATGAGAAGATCAAGGGCATCACCGAGAGCAAGTCCGCCGCCGGACGGCTTGATCCCTACACGCTCGCGCACCTCAGCGAAGCGAGCAAGAAGATCGAGAGCACGCTGAACCGCGTGACGATCACGCTGCCGTAAGGAGCGGCGGGCCAACCCACGCACCCTCAACAGGCCCTCACGGGCCTGTTTTCTTTCGCGGAGTCTTCAGCGCGAGTGCCGTGGGGTCATCGAGGCCAGTGGCATCAGGCTCTCAATAAAGGACTTGTGCGGCCGAATTCAAACAAAAAGAATTGGATAGTCCGGAGAATCTCGCTTGCAGACGGTTTTGCGCGGTGGTAGGTTCCGACATTCCGGGAGTCTTGCCATGCGAACTGCCCTGCCTGTCTCTCTCTCTCTCTCTCTCTCTGTCCTCTTGAGTGGAGCGGTGCTCTCTGCCGCAACGAGCACGAACGCTCAAGCCCAGAACTGCTTTATGCCCGTCCCGGTGCATCCATCGGAACGTCTCTGTCGCTGCACGGGGCTAAGCGACAATCCATGTAGCGCGTTCTCTCTGTACGTTTATGGCTACTCCGATTGTCGCGACGCATTCGGTGGTGCGATGGGGCAACAGAACGCGCGTTTCGCACAGTATGGAACGCAAGAGTCGATCGTTGGGTATTGGTATCCTTGCGTCCAGGTTCCAGACTGGCTGAAAATCATGGACTGCGCCATCGAGAGCGCAGCATGCCTAGCACCTTGCGTTATCTTGAAGGCCCTCCCGGCATGTCTCGTTTGTTTGGTGTCGGTTGGAGCGGACTGTCGAATGTGTGACTTGGTTGGCTGCCAAGAGATTCTGCCCCAACCGAATCCATACTACGCAGGCAATGTCTGTTTTCTGTCGGGTCCGGTGTGCTTCGGGCGCAGGGGTCTTCCGGGTGGCGGCAGTAATCCCCCTCGCCCGCGCGACGGAAACGGAGTGTTCCCTGGGTTCCCGACCATGCCCGCGCCGGGCGACGGGGATCATATGAAACATCCTCCGCTGCCTCAGTGAACCAACCAGCGTCAGCGAATCCAAGGTCGTTTGGAGAGTCAGGGCTTTCCGATTGGAGGGTATATCTGTGGACTCGGCAAGAATCATGGTGATTGGAGCGGTTGTAGCTGGTGCGATCTTCGGTCCGTCGTCGCTCGCTGAGCCGGAGAGTCGAGCCGGCGATGCGTCTGCGTTGGAATTGCACGCGATCAAGGACGCTCGACAGGCGCAGCAACTGTTGCGTCTTGCCCTTTCTTCTGAGAATGTCCGACGCGGAACGGCGTTCCAGTGGCAGGGTGGTGATCCGTCGGTAAACCGCGACGAGGTGCGTCGTCAGCTCGAGAGTCTCGTGCCGATTCCGGAGCGTGCGACGGATCGACAGCTTGAGCAACGTCGACGCGATATCGACTTCAACACGGATGCGCATGTTCGCCGTGTACAAGAGGGAAACATGTGGCTGCAAAAGTTCAGGCGTAGTAGCGAAGGCTGGCGGCTTGATCTAGCGCGGATCGATGTTGGTGATGAAGTCACCCCAGAAGCTCCTTCGCAGATGACCTGGCTGGTTCCCGAGAGCGGCGCCGTCCAGATGGTGGACCATCTCACTCGTCGCCGCTCTTTCGTGTCGCAGAGGCCTTCCGAGCCGGAATGGCTGAAGGATGGCGGCCGCAGTCCTCGCGGTCTCCGGCTCTTTTTTTTGATGTCGCTTCGAGTGGCGACCGGCCAAGCAGTCGAAGAGAACGCGGAGATCAAGCCAGAATGGACGCAGCTTCTGCTGTCGCCTCCGGGCACGGTGGAGAAGTGGCCGTGGCAGACGACGCTGGAGACGCGGGAGGACGGATCGGTCGTCTTCCGCGCGTCGCTGCCGAACCACAAGGAAGCGATGATCGAGGCGGTCTTCCCCGACGAGCGGCTGCAGACGGTCCGGACGTTCATCAGCCGCAATCCGACGACGGGCGAGGAGATGTTCCGTCGCGAGGTGCAGCGAACGAACGAGGAGGGGATCCCGCTGGAGTTCTGGGTGCAAGAAGCGCAGGTGGGCGGCAAGCCGCCGAAGCGCACGCGGTATGTGATCGAGGAGTGGGTGGTCTCGGAGGAGCGCGGCGGGCCGCCGTTGGTGACGGAAGACTGGAGCGATTACACGGACGGTCGGATGCCCCGATGAGGTGGGCTGGGGCGAGGGAGCGGTCGGAATCCTGCGGCGGGCTTCCTAAACTCGCCCATGACGTCGAATCCGAGTGAGCGTGGTCCCAAGTCGCCCGCATCGGGCGCGGAGAATGCTGTCACGGCCGCGGGCGGGCACGTGCTCGAAGAGCAGCGGCGCGCCAATCGCGAGGACCTTCGGAAGTTGGGCCTGCGTCCCTACGGCAGCCGGGTCGACGGGCTGCTCTCGCTGGCCAAGGCCCGAGCGCTGCAGAGCGATGCGGCCGATGCCGCCCACGCCGCCGCGGGCAAGACCCCGCCGCCGGGCTTTGTTGATCCGCGTGCCGAGGCGACGGTGGCGGGGCGGGTGATGCTGCTGCGGGATAACGGCAAGCTCTTGTGGATGACGCTGCGCGACGAGACGGGCGACTTGCAGATCGCGGTGAGCCAGCGTGACGTGTCGGAAAAGTCCTTTGCCGCGGCGAAGCTGACGGACCTGGGCGATGTGGTCTGTGCGCGTGGGCGGCTGATGAAAACGCGGACGGGCGAGATCACGCTGTGGGCCGAGCGTGCGTCGGCGGAGGCGGCGGGCGAGCGGGGCGGCTTCGCGCCGGCCAGCAAGTGCCTGCTCCCGCCGCCGGAGAAGCACGCGGGGCTGGTGGATGTGGAGATCCGCTATCGCCAGCGGTACGTGGACCTGTGGGCCAATCCCGAGACGCTCGGCGTGTTCCGCCTGCGCAGCGCGATCATCGCGCGTCTGCGCAAGCACATGGAGTCCCGCGGCTATCTGGAGGTGGAGACGCCGATGCTCCAGGCCCTCGCCGGCGGCGCGGCGGCGCGTCCGTTCATCACGAAGATGAACGCGCTGGACATCAGCCTCTACATGCGCATCGCGCCGGAGCTGTACCTCAAGCGCCTCCTCGTCGGCGGATTGGGACGGGTCTTTGAGATCAACCGCAACTTCCGCAACGAGGGTCTCGACAAGCAGCACAACCCCGAGTTCACCATGATGGAGGCGTACCACGCCTTCGGCGACGTCGAGACGGTCATGGAGCTCACCGAGAGCGCGATCCGCGACGCGGCGTCGATGGTCTTTGAGGCCTCGGGCGGGCGCACCGAAGGCGGCGGCGAGATCGTGCTGCCCTTTGGCGACCTGAAGATCAATTACAGCAAGCCGTTTGTGCGCGTGACCTACGCCGAGTTGTTCGAGGCGGGGCTGGGATATCCGATGGACGACTTCGCGCGGGCGAAGCGCGATCTTTCGGACCGCAACCCGCACAAGGCCGCGGAGATCGCGGCGGCCGACCCGTGGCTGGTGGTCAACGAGCTGTTCGAGCTCAAGGGCGAGGGTCGCGTGGACCCGTCGCGTCCGACGTTCATCACGGACTATCCGAGCGCGATCTCGCCGCTGACGAGGCCCAAGCCGGGGAACGAAGCGCTGGCGGATCGTGCGGACCTGTTCATCGCCGGGATGGAGATCGCGCCGCACTACACGGAGCTGAACGATCCGGACGTGCAGGAGGCGAAGTTCAAGGAACAGCTCACCGGCATCGACGCGGACAAGAACGCCGAAGAGAGCACGTTCCGCACGATGGACCACGACTTCCTGCGGGCGCTCAAGGTGGGCATGCCGCCGGCGGGCGGGATGGGCCTGGGCGTGGACCGGCTGGTGATGATCCTGACCAATCAGCGGACGATCCGCGATGTGATGCTCTTCCCGCTGATGCGTCCGGAGGCGTGAGGACCGGAGGCCTGAGGATCGGAGGCGGACCATGGCGCGGGCGCGACGAACCGACGACGAGGGGCCGACGCAGGCCGACGTGGAACGCTTTGGCGACGTGACGCGCACGTGCCCTTCGTGCCGTGCGGCGTTGTACGACGACGCGGAGATCTGCTGGAAGTGCGGCGAAGCGATCGTCGACCAGCCGCGCACGCCCAGATGGATCGTGGTGACAAGCGTGGTGCTGGTCGTGGTGATCCTGCTGGGGCTGGTGATGCGGTGGATCTAGCCGGCGCAGGACCGGACTTTGACGGTGCCGCACCGAGCCCATGACACACTGGCTTGGGTGCCACGGCCGGGCGCTTCGCTCGGCACTGTTTTGGCGTGGTGGAGAGCGCGGAGCGAGTTGTCGTTCGGGACTGCCCAGCGAAGCGCTGAGCAGTGGCACTCGGCATGCGCACGCTGGGTCGGAGGTGCGCTGGCTGCGCGGTCACTGGCGTTCGGCGGCCGTGACGTGCCGGACGAGCACCGAGGCGGCGTGCTCTGCGCTCTCGAGGGCGCCCTCCATATAGCCCATGAACGCAGGGCTGCACCAGTCGCCGGCGAAGTAGACCGGGCCGGGCGGCTCTCGCAGCGCGGGGAGCAGCGTGGTGGTCTGACAGGGCGCGGGCGCGCCGAATCCGCCACGGATGTGCGGCTCGGCGGGCCAGTCGAGATAGATCGAGCGGATCATGTTCTCGTCCAGCCCGGGCAGGACCGCGCCGACGGCGCGCCGAAGTGCCGCGTCGCGCGCGGATTCGTCCAGGCGCGACAACTCCTCCGCAGGCGTGCCTCCCGCGAGCGCGGTGAGTGCGGCGGGGCCGTCGCGGTCGTTGGCGGCGGGGGACCAGGTGAACTGCGGCGTCAGCGGGCGGCCCGCGGCCAGGCCCTCGGCGGCGAGGCCCGCGTCCTTCCAGAACGCTCGCTTCACCGCGCTGATCCACTTCACACTGCTGCTCATCTGCACCGGCGTGCGCACCTGCGGGAGGTCAAACTCAAAACGCACGTCACCCCACGCCGACGGCGGCAGAGCCACAACCAGATGCGTGCAGCGCAGCGGAAACTGCCGGTTGGTCTTGAGCCGGAAGCCGCCCTCGTCGGGGATGACCGCTTCGACCGTCGTGCCAAGCTGGAACGACATGTCGCCAAGAGTCTGGTGCAGGCGTTCGGCAAGTCGTGCCGCGCCGCCCTCGCAGCGGAAGAGCTCCGAGTCGGTCCAGAAGCGCTCCAGTCCGCCCCCGCGCACCATCGCGAGCACGGCGAGAAGGCTCTGGCGATGCGGATCGACGCCGTAGTCGCCCGTGAACTGCGCGGCAAGCGCGGCCTTGCACCGGGGCGATGCGTCGAGCGACCGGAGCCAGTCTTCCATGCTGGTCGCGTCAAGAGCCGCGGCACGCGGATGAGTCCAGGGCTGGTTGGGGTCGATGTCCCGCGCCAGATCGGTGAGCGAGGCCAGAGCGGCGGCCATCTGCTCGTGCAGTTCTTCAGCCTGCGAGGGCGGGAGCATCTGCCCGTCGATCACGATCGGCGAGTCGAGCGCGTCGTCGCCGCCGGCATCGACCAGCCGCAGGCGAAGTCGCCGCGCCAGCGTCGCCCATCGCGGATGGACCGACCCGATGAACTCGCCTCCCGCGTCGATGACCTGGCCGGGCACCAGGTCGGTCACGCTGCGCAGCCGCCCGCCCGAGCGGCCGCGCGCGTCGACGCAGACGGCGATGAGCCCGGCTTCTTGAAGTCGCTGACACGCGTACATGCCCGCGATCCCGGCGCCCAGCACGAGCACCGACACGTCCTCGCGCGGGGCCCGCGCAAAGGAGCGGGACGTCGCGATGCCGCTGAGTGCGGCCGCCGCCAGCGAGCGACGAAGAAACTCGCGACGGCTCAGCCCCTGCGCGCGCAGGATGGCGGGTCGGGCGAAGCGGTCATGGAGCGTGGCGAAGAGCGAGCGGGACACGAGTAGATCCTCGATGCATGAAGTGCGAACGGTCAATCGTACAGACGGTGAACACGCAGCCCCTGTCGCTCAAAGACTTCGCGGCGCGACCAGATGGACTCCTGGTGTAGACACGAGGAGATCACCACATCGCTCGCGCCCGTCGCGCTCAGCGACTCGGGGGCGACGACAGGACGGTCGAGCAGGGTGCGGCCGCGACGCGTCGGGTCGTCGTCGCTGAACGCCACGATCTGATCCAGTCGGGAACGCAGCACGTGCGAGAGTTCGCGCGTGTGCTGCCCCGTGCCGTGGATCGCCAGTCGATGACCGGCGAGTGAGTCGAGCAGGCGTTCCATACGGGTGGCGGCATCGGCGGGGACTGTGCCGCTGCCGACCTGACCGGGCCGGGCGGTGAACGCGGCGGGCCGATGCTCGGGCCAGATGCGCGGGGGCTGGCTTGCCACCCGATCGAGCAGGTCGCCCGTTCGACGGGCGATGGACGCGATGTCGAACTCGGCGCGAGCCAGAGCGTGTGCGGCACGTCCCATTGCGCGAAGGGCGACATCGGAGTGTGCCAGCACGGCAGCGGCGAGGGCCTCGCCGGCGGCCTGGGTGTCGCTCTGATCGGACCCGACGGGCGCGTCGACCAGCAGGCCGTCGCGTCCGTCGTGCAGGATCCTGGACGCGCCGGAGTCGCGCGCGGTGACGACCGGGCAGCATCCGGCGGCCATGGCCTCGAGCATCGCGACTGGCAGGCCCTCGTAGCGCGACGCGAGCACGAAGACATCGTGCTCGCGCAGCAACTGCCCCACGCGGTCGATCGCGACCGGGGGGACGACCTCGATCGTCCGCCGCCCGGAGCCGGCACGATCGCGCTGCGCGGCCAGCAGTTCATCGCGGGCGCTGCCTTCGCCCAGCAAGGTGAGGTGGTGCGCTCGGCCCGCGGCCAGGAGGGCGTCGCTCATGGTCACCAGAGCCAGCACACGCTTGGGGTCGTGTTCGAATCGGCCGGCATAGATCAGCCGCAGCGCACGGTCGCCGGAACCCGGCCTCGGGGGGCACACGATGGGCACGTCGACTCCCGCCGGCATCGTGTGCATGTCCGCGACACGCGCGGGGCAGCGGGCGGCGAGCTGGTCCGAAAGAACAGGGCTGACGCCGATCAGCGCGTGCAGCACGGGCTCGTAGTGTGCAAGCACGTGCGCGTCGTAGCGGTTGTCGCTGTGGGCCACGCCGATGGTGCGAAGATGCAGCCCGGGCTCGCGCGAAAGCGCGGCGGCGATGCCATAGCAGTCTCCCAAGAGGCTCGGCCAGAAGGCGACGGGCGTGCGGGTCGCGCCGAGGTCTTCAAGAGCCTTGCGGTAGTGGGGGAGGAAGGGGCCAAGGTCGCCGGCCGCGTCTTCGAGCGCGGGCAGGTTGAGCGGCGCGAGGTCCGTCACCTGCACGCGCGGGTCGAGCGGAAGCTCGGCCGTCGCGACGGCGGCGGAGTTGGACGAGGCACGATGAAGCAGGAGGCCGACGCGGCGTGTGGAAGCGAGCGCGTTCAGCAAGCGCACGGCCCACGACGTGACGCCACCCAGCACGGGGCCGCTGGGAAGTGCGATGAGCATCGGGCAGTGCATACCGCAATGTCGGCCGGTGACGTGCCCGATGTTGAGATCGCGTCAGACCTTGACGCGGGTCTTGAGGGTCGAGAGGCCCCCGTCGACCCCCAGGACCTGTCCGGTGATCCACGAAGCCTCGGGGCTCATGAGCAGGGCGGCCAGGGCGGCGACCTCGTCGGCCTCGCCGATGCGTGTTCCGCCGGGCGTGCCGGCGGCGAGCGCGTGCATGGCGGCCGAGGCCTTCAGCGCCATCTCGTTGCCGGTGATCGCGCGGGCCATGTCGGTGCGCACCAGCCCGGGGGCGATGGTGTTCACGCGGATGTTGTTGGGTGCGTAGGTTGCCGCCGCCGAAAGCGTCAGGCCGATCACCCCGCCCTTGGCAGCCGCGATCGCCTCGTGGTTGGGGATGCCGGCCCGGGCGGCGGCGGTGGAAAACAGAAGGACGCTTCCGCCCGAGCCACGCAAAGCCTTCGCCGCGGCGCGAACGGTGGCGAAAGCGGACCAGAGATTCAGGCGCAGGGTCTCTTCCAACTCCGCGTCGGTCGTCTGGTGTGCGGGCTTGAGGACGATCGAACCGACGGCGTTGACCAGCCCGGCCAATGGGGCACCCGCCGCGGTGCCCGCCTCGGCCGCGGCGGCGAAGAAGGCCTCCACCTGGTCGCTCGCGCGAGCATCAAGCGTCCGCGTGAGCACAATGCGGCCCGGGTGCGCCTGTTCAAGCTCGGCGGCGAGCGATTCGAGCCGCGCCGGCGTGCGGGCACCCAGGGCGAGGAGGGCGCCGGGTTGCTGATCGAGCAGGCGGCGAGCGAGGGCCGAGCCGATCCCGCCGGTGGCGCCAAGGAGGGCGAAGGTGCTGGGCATGGGGAGTCTCTCGAAACGGGTGGAGGGGGACGCCGCACGGCGTCGTGCGGGAGCGGTTCGGTGCGGGTGCTGCGTTGGATTCTTGAATCGAACTCCTTCGCGGAGCATCTGGAAGTCGGGCGCGGGCGGAGTACAGTTCAGCGATGAAGACGACTCGTACACATTGCCGCGGAACCTGCCCGAAAGGGCGGGCCGATGCGCTGTGTATGAGCGCCTGTCGTGCATGAGACCGTAAACCGGCCGCATGACAGAAGGCGTGCACCGCACGCACGAACGGGCCTCTCAAAGGCCCGCACACCCCACAACCAAAGCCGCTGAAGCACCAGCGGATTCGATGAAGCAACCGCGCTTCTCGCCATCCGCGTCCACGCGTTGATGCGATGTCGGGTCGGTGGGGAAATCAGGAAACGGGAACGGAGCGACGGGGTCGGCACGTGGGCGAGAAGCCCGGAGCGGAGCATGAGCGTGACAACGAGCGAACGTCAGCGAGCAACGCCAACGACTGATCGACCGCACGCGGACGCGGCGGCGGGGCTCGCCGGTGAAGCGCAGCGCGTCTACGCCGACGTCTTCGCCATGCTGCCCGACGAGAACCACCCCACGCCGCTGGTGCGGATCAACCGCATGAACCCGGCGGAGCACTTCACGCTGTTCGCGAAGCTGGAATGGATGAATCCCTTCGGCTCGGTCAAGGACCGGGCGGCGTGGGAGATGATCCGCGATCTGGAGGAGCGTGGTGAGCTGACTGCCGGCGTGCGCGACGCGGAGGGCCGCGTCACGGGCGGGCGCGGGATCGTCGAGCCGACGAGCGGGAACACGGGGCTGAGTCTTGCGGCGATGGCGAGCGTGCGCGGCTATTCGATGCGCGCCGTCGTGCCGCAGAAGGTGCCCGCGGAGAAGCGGGCGCTGGTTCGTTTCGCGGGGGCCGAGGTGGACGTGATCAACGACCAGATGTGCCCCAGCCCCGGCATGGGCGAGGGGTCGATCGGCATCGCGCGCAGCTACGCCAAAGCGCAGCGCGACCGCTACGTCATGCCGAATCAGTACGAGAACGACCTGAACGCGAAGGCGCACGAGCGCACGACCGGGCCCGAGATCTGGCGACAGACCGCGGGCCGCGTGACACACGTCTTCGTCAGCCTCGGCACCAGCGGCACCGCGACGGGCCTGGGCCGCTTCTTCCGCGCTCGGCGCGAGCAGTCCGGGTCCGATCGCGCCGTGAAGGTGATCGCCGTGCAGCCCAGCGAGGGACACGACGTGCCGGGCCTGCGCAACCGAAGCGAACTGCACGTCACACGTCTGTTCGACGAGTCGTTGATCGACGAGATCATCGAGATCCCCTTCGAGCTGGCGTATCAGCGGGCGGCGGAACTGGCGCGGGTCGAGGGCCTGATGGCCGGGCCGAGCAGCGGGCTGATCTACGAAGGCGCACGGCGCGTGCTGGAGCGCGACGCGTCAACCTTCACCGAGCAGACGCCCGGCGTCGGCGTGGCGATCTTCTGCGACAACGCGTTCAAATACGTCTCGAGCTTCGGACGCCATCTCCCCGCCCTTGCCGACTGAGGACCACCATGTACACCACCGAGCACAGACACTGGCAGCACCAAAGCGACGGCCTGAAATGTCGAGGTCGATACCGGCCGCTGCGCCACGCCGTTTCGGTTCGCCCTGAGCGACCCCGCGGCTCGCACCGTCATCACACGTTTCGGCGTCGGCGTCGCATCTGACGCGATGGCCGGGCGCACGACCCGATCGAGTGGTTCCTTTTCAGAGAGTATTCACAGGTTTCATCACGATCCGACCCGGGCCACGCGCCCGCATTTGCACGGAGCAGACATGAGCAGTTACGCGCACCCCGAAGTTCTCGTTGACGTCTCGTTCGCAAAGTCCAACCTCACCACGCCGGGCATCCGGTTTGTCGAGGTGGACGTCGACACCAAGGCCTACGAAGTCGGCCACATTCCAGGCGCAGTCGCCCTCAACTGGCAGACCGAACTGCAGGACCAGGTGCGAAGGGACGTGGTGAGCAAGGAGGGATTCGAGCGGCTGCTCTCGGCCGCGGGCATCCGCCCGACCGACACGGTGATTCTCTACGGCGACAACAACAACTGGTTCGCGGCGTACGCGTTCTGGCTCTTCAAGCTCTACGGGCATCACGACGTGCGTCTGCTCAACGGCGGGCGGGCGAAGTGGCTTGCGGGTGAGGATCTCCCTCTCACGCCAGAGACCCCGAAGATCACACCCAGCGACTATCGCGTCGCGCGTGTGGACGAGTCGCTCCGAGCGCGGCTGCTCGATGTGCTGGAGATTGTCCGTCGCGGGCCGGATGCCGGCGGCAAGCGGGCGGCGAATCTGGTCGATGTGCGCAGCGCCGACGAGTTCAGCGGGAAGATCATCGCTCCGCCGGGCATGACCGAGACGGCGCAGCGTGCCGGGCACGTGCCCGGGGCCGCAAGCGTCCCGTGGGCACGCAGCGTCAATCCCGACGGCACGTTCAAGCCGCTCCCCGAGCTCAAGAAGATCTACTTCGACGAGGCGGGTCTTGATCCGTCCCGCGAGACCATCGCGTACTGCCGCATCGGCGAGCGCAGCAGCCACACGTGGTTCGTGCTCAAGTACCTCCTGGGTGTCCCGAGCGTGCGGAACTACGACGGCTCGTGGACGGAGTACGGCAGCGTGATCGGCGTGCCGATCGAGAAGTAATCGCGAGCAACCTGGCGCCCCGCGGGAGCGAGAGAGAGACCGCGCGAAGGTCGCAGTATGTGTGCAGGGGCCCGGGCCACCAGCCTGGGCCCCTGTTTGTTGGGTTGCGCCTCACGCAGGCGGCGCTTCGGCCGCGTCGGCGCGGTTGAAGAGGTTCTCACCCTTGGTGATCTTCTGACCGGGCTTGAGCGCGTGCGGGCCGGCAAAGACGCAGAGATCGGCGAGCGAAGCGCCCGGCGACGGCGCGCAGTTCCACCCCTGCCACAACTGAGCCATCTTCTGCGGCATGGCGGGGGACATGAGCACCGACGCGACGCGGATCGCCTCGGCGCAGTTCGCGAGAATTGCGCCAAGTTCGCCCTTCGCCGCGGGATTCTGATCGACCGTCTTGGCAAGCTTGAAGGGCTGGGTGTCGTTGATGTACGCGTCCACCTCTCGGATGATCGCAACCGCGAGCGAGGCGATCGCGTGCGTGTCGAGCGACTTCATCGCCGTCGCCACCTTGCCGCCGGCGTCGGCACACGCCGCGTGCACGCGCGTGCTCGCCGTGCCGATCGCAGGCGTGGAGCCGCCAAAGTACTTCTCGATCATGTTGCTCACGCGGCTCGCGCAGTTGCCGATGCCGTTGGCCAGTTCCGCGTTGTAGACCTCCACGAACTTCGCGTGGCTGAAGTCCGCGTCGGTCGCGCCCTGCGGGCCCTGCGTGATCAGGTACCACCGCACCGCGTCGAGGCCGTACTTCGCGGCGTAGGCCTGCAGCACCTCGATGCTCACGAAGTTGCCCAGGCTCTTGCTCATCTTGCGGCCTTCACGCACCCAGTAGGCGTGCGAGTACACGGTCTTGGGGAGTTGCACGAAGGCGTAGCGAGATGAAGAAGAGGCGGAAGACAACCCACCCCCCGCCCCCTCCCTCTGGGAGGGGGAGTCGGAATCGCGCAGCGCCATCAGCAGCGCCGGCCAGATCACCGCGTGGAACCACAGGATGTCCTTGGCGATGAAGTGGACGCTCGCGGGCCAGTACTTCCGCCGCGCATCGGTGTCGACGACGCTCAGGTAGTTGAAGAGCGCATCGATCCACACATAGATCCGGTGCGTCGGATCGTCGGGCATCTTGATGCCCCACTGGCTGGTGGGGTCGTCGGTGATCGCCCGCGAGATCGGGATGTCACGCAGCTCGTTCAGCCGCCCCAGCACCTCGTTGCGGCGTGCCTCGGGCTGGACGAACTCCGGGTGCTTCGCGAAGTGCTCCTTCAGCCGCGCTTCGTACGCGCTGAGCTTGAAGAAGTAGTTCTTCTCCGTCTTCTTCACCAGCGGCACGCCGGTCACCGGGCTGACGTAATTGGCCTCCTTCGCCGCCGTCTCGGTGAGGTATTCCTCCTGCGAGGCGTCGAACCAGCCGGTGTAGTCGCCCAGGTAGATGTCGCCGCGTTTCTGCAGGGCGCGGATGTACTCGAGCACCTTGGTCTTGTGCCGCTCCTGCGTGGTGCGGATGAAGTCGTCGTGGCTCGCGTTCATGAACGCGAACGCCTTCTCAAACTCCGCGGCGTTGCGATCGGCCCACTGCTGGGGCGTCACGTTGTGGGCCGCGGCCGAGGTCACCACCTTGTCCGCGTGCTCGTCGGTGCCGGTGAGGAAGAATGTCGAGCCCGGGTTTGGGTCCATCAGCCGGTGGAACCGGGCCGTCACGTCGCCCAGGAGCGTGGTGTAGCAATGCCCGATGTGCGGGCGGTCGTTGACGTAGTAAATGGGTGTCGTGATGTACGTGGTCATCGAGCGAGGGTAGCGGCGACGGGGTCCGGGGCGGGGAAACGGGCCGAAGCGGCATCGCCGGGCGGGGCGAGGCTTTCTATCGGGCCTGCTTTCGGGCAGGTTGGCGAACTCCCCCTTGCGTTGCCCGATATACCAGTGTCAGGAGAGTTCCATGCTGATCCGTCTCTGCGCCATCCTTTCCCTCGCCGGCCTTGCCGCGTCCGCCAGCGCTCAGAACGCGCTGGGCGACGGCCGCGGCCTTCAGAAGAACACAAACCGGTACGACTCGTCGCCGGGGCCGGTGAATCGCGGGTATGACGCGCAGGCCGCACGCCTGCGGAACTCGATCGTGTATGGAAACGCCGCGGGCGGGGCGTCGCTGCGCTCGGGGACGCTCCGCGACCCCAGCCAGTTCATGGGCAGCCTTGGCAGCGACACGCTCTATTCCTTCCGGCGTGATTCGTTCTATTCCGGGCTCGCCGGACAGGGCATCCGAGGCACCGACGCGCTGCAGTACCAGTTCGCGCTGACGACCGGCGGCACATCGTCGCAGGGTCTGCGTGGCGCTGGCTTTGTGTCGCGCGAGCAGGGAGCGAGCGCGGGTCAGTTCAGCGGCTTCTCCCAGCAGCGGGGGATCTCGCGCGACCAGGCGGCTCTCTGGAGCACCGACACCGCTCGTACGGGCGGCGCGCTGCGATCCACATCGTCGTTCATGACGTCCAGCTCGCTCCGGCCGTCGATCATCGGCGAGCGAGCCGACCGCGAGGGCAATCGTCGGACCGTCGCCGCCTCTCCGCTTCTGGGCGTGCGGTCCTTTTCAAACGACACGACCTCGCCCATCAACGCGTCTCTCTCGGCGGGGGCGAACCGGCGCAGCGAGGAGGCGTCGATCGACCCGCGCTCGGCAGCCGCGGGCGGTCCGCAGCGGGCCGCGGGCGGCGGCGTCGAGCCTGCGCCGACCTCGGTCACGTCGTACGACTCGCTTACGCGACGCCTTCAGGAGCGGTCGCGTCCCAGCCCGGGTGCCGTTGCCGGTCCGGGTGAGGGGACGACGGGCGATCCCGCACGCGGCGGGACGACACCCTCCGGCGAGAGTCTGGTCTCGCCCGACGGAGTGGTCAGCTCGTCGCCGCAGTGGCTGCGCGACATCGAGGCGCTGCGTTCGCGGCTTCGCACGCCGACGGAGCCAACCCCCAGTTCGCGCACGCCGGGCACGCCGGCGGGCCTTCCCGAGCCGCCGATGGGCATGCGCTTCGACGACAAGGGCAACCTCGTCCCGCTGTTTGACGCGGACGCGATGCGGCTGGTGCGCGAGTCGGGCGGGTCCGACGTGCGATTCATCGAGCCGGTGGCGGACGATCGTGATCCGTACGTGACGGAGATGAAGGTCGGCGAGATGCTCTTTGCGCGCGGGCAGTTCTTCCTTGCCGAGGAAAAGTTCGCCAAGGCGCTGTCGATCCGTCCGGGCGACGTCAGCGCGCTGACGGCGCGACTGCACGCCCAGATCGGCGGCGGGCTCTTCGCTTCGGCTTCTCAGAACCTGCGCGAATTGCTCAACGATCACCCCGAAGTCGCGGGCGTGCGCTACGCCAGAGATCTGCTGCCCAACGACGAACGCCTGACCTCGATCCTCAAGGATCTGGAGGATCGCATGGCCTTCAACCCGCGCATGCTCGGCAGCGCGGGCCTGCGCCCGACGCGCGAGGCGGGCCTGATCTTCGCGTATCTCAGCTTCCAGCTCGGCCGCCCGGCCGATGTCGAACGCGGACTGTCGCGACTGCTCTCTGTGATTCCCGATCGCGATGAGCCGACGCTCAACGATCAGTCCCTCGCCGTGTTCCTCCGCGGCGTGTGGCTGGGAGTGGTGCAGCCCGCCGCTCCGACTCCCACACCCAACCCCAACCCCGCCCCCACCCCCACCCCCGCCCCGGCTCCCTCCGGCTCCGCGCCGAATGCGGAGCCCGGCAAGTGAGCGGACGCGCGGCGATCGTGCTGTTGGGCCTCGCGAGCGTCGCGCACGCGCAGCCGCTGTCGCTCGAACTGCGATCGGCCACCACCGTGGGCTCGACGGCGATCGATCAGAACGGTGTCTCGTTCGCCGTCACGGGTCTCAGCGGCCTGGCGTGGCGCGGCCCCTCCGCGCCGGATCAGTACCTCGCCGTGATGGACAACTCCAACAAGATTGTTTCGCTGCGCATCGTCCTCGACGCCCAAGGGTCGATCGTCAGTGCCGCGATCGCGGGGGCGGCGGCGGGCGGGTTCCACGGCGGCGGCATCTCGCTCTCCGAGACGCGCGACTTTGAAGACATCGTCTTCACCGGCGAAGCCAACGCCACCGTCTGGCTCAGCGAAGAGGGGGTCCCGCAACTGCGCGAGTACGCGCTGGAGACCGGCGCTCTGGTCCGTGTGGCAACGACACCCCCCATCTTTCTCAACCGTCGATCCAATTTCGGCTTTGAGTCTCTCTCGGCTTCGCGCAGCCAAAGTCGCCTGTGGACCGCGAACGAAGAGGCTCTCACCGTTGACGGAGCCCTCTCCACCGCCAGCGCGGGGACGCTGGTGCGGCTTCTGGCCTATGACCTCACCGGCCCGACGCCCGCACCCGTCGCGCAGTACGCGTACCTCACGCAGCCTCTGCACGGATCAGCGATCAGCGGCTCGCGCAGCGGCGTCTCGCAAGTCGTCACCCTCGGAAACGGACGCCTTCTCACGCTCGAGCGTTCGCTCGCGCTGGCTGCCACATTCTTCCAGACCCGAATCTACGAGACCGACGTCGCCGGGGCCACCGACGTGTCGTCGGTGTCGTCGCTCACCGCCGCACCGGTGGTGCGAGCTTCCAAGCGATTGCTTTATCAGGGCGATCAGACCAATCTCGAGGGGTTGTGTCTGGGCCCGATGCTCGCCGGGGGCGGGCGTGCCGTGATCGGGATTGTCGATGATGCGGATCCCATCAGCGTGAACCGGGTGGTGGCGTTCCGATTGCTCGGAACCGAAGCGTCGGCGTGCCCGGCGGACTTGAACGACGACGGCGTGGTCGACAACGCCGATTTCGTCCGCTTCGCGCAGTCGTACAACCTTCTGCTCGATCCGGTGGGCGATCTGGACTTCGACGGGCTGTGCGACGCGAGCGACTTTGTGCTTTTCGCCAGTGCGTACAACGACTTTGTTTGCCCGGCATGACCGCTCGCAGGTCGCAATAACCCGCGAGGCGGGGCAAGGGGGCGGTCTGGTGTCGCACCAGGGTGTCGTTCGGCTGGTAATCTGAGTGAACGACGGCCGAGAGGGTGGTTTCCGGCGTCGGGCGGAGTCAGAATTGCGTACGGAGCGATCGGCGGCCGCAGAACGGCCGGGAGCGATCGCGCGGAGCAGACGCAGAGCCCATGACGAGCGCAGCCGAGGTCAACACGACGCAGAACACCGGCCGCCGCCGCGGCGTGGCTGGTCTGGGTGTGATTGGTCTGGGTTTGGCGGCGATGCTCTGCGCATTCGCATCGTCCGCGTCGGCGCAGGTGTATCGGCTGGAGCCGATCGATCTGCCGCCGGGAACGACGCGGGGCGAAGCGTGGAGCGTGAACAGTGCGGGCACGGTCGCGGGGCGGGCGTGGTCGCCCGCTCTGGGCGGGTATGTCGGCTTCGTGCGCGTGTTCGACAGCCCGGCGCAGGTGACGGAGCTCATGGGCCCGGACGAGCAGCACGGCCTGTTCAGCGTGAACGACGCGGGTCTGGCGGTGGGCACGCGTGCGGGCTCGATCGGCGATCGTGCGGTTGTGTTCGAGGCGGGCGAACTGCGCGACATCACACCCCCCGGACTGCAGGTGCTCGCGGCCCAGGCGCCGGCGCGTGCGTGGAGCGTGAACAACGCGGGGGTGATCGCCGGAGCGATGACCACGGCGTGCGGGGCGGGGCGTTTCGGGCTCGTCGGCGGGCAGTGGAGCCCGGGCGGCGTGGAGGCCTCGCTTGTGCTGGCGGGTGGAGGCCGCACCGCCTTGGGTTGTGCGGCGGCGGAGCTGCTGTCGATCAACCCGCAGGGCATCGCGGCCGGATATTCGACCGTCAATGTGGGCACGCTGCTGTCGCCCGTCTTTGAGCCGCGACCGTTTCTGGTGAACTTCGCGGGCGCTTCGATCACGCCGCTGATGACGTTCACGTCGCCCACCGAGCGCGGTATCGCGCGATCGGTGAGTGCCTCGGGCGATGCCTGCGGGACGGCACAGGACCTGAGCGATCAGGGCCGGGAGTATCCGGTGGCGTGGGTGGACGGCACGATCGTGCGGCTCGCCTCGCTCTCGGGCGGGTACGAGGCAGGTTCGACGGCGCTCGGCATTGGCGGCACGCTGGGGCAGGACGTCGTGGGCCGCAGCGGCGATGAGGCGACGGGCAGAGCTGTGCTCTGGCGCAGCGCCGGCCCGCCGGTGGATCTGCAGGCGGCGCTCCAGCCGGCGCAGCCCGCGTGGCCCGCGGGTTGGAAGCTTGTGACCGCGCGCGCGATCAGCGCCAGCGGCATCATCGTGGGCGAAGGGCTCGCGCCGGGCGACTTGAGCGGGAACATGAAGCCGTTCCTGTTGGTCCCCTGCAATCCGGTCGTGGTGCAGGCGCCCATGGCGCGGACGGTCTGTCCGAACGAGACACTGGTCCTGTCGGTCGTCTCGGTGGCGGCCGGAACGCAGACCTATCGGTGGCGGCGCAACGGAGTGTTCCTCGCTGACGGCGCCACGCCCAGCGGGGCCCTTGTCGTCGGCAGCCAGACGCGGGCCATGCTGATCGCCGGCTTTCGCGCTTCCGACGCTGGCTCGTTTGACGTCGTGATCACCAGCGAATGCGGCCAGGCGGCCAGCGCCGCGGCGGAGCTTCGCTACTGCCCGTTTGACCTCTCGTGCGACGGCTTCGTGACCGATTCGGACTTTGTGCCCTTTGTCGAGTCTTATCTGCTTCTGCTGTGCGATGACCCCGCGATGCCCACCGGCTGCCCCGCGGACTTCAACGCGGATCAGCAGGTGGATGACGCCGACTTCCTCCTCTTCGTCGAGGCGTACCTCCAGTTCTTCTGCCCTTGATGGCGGCAACGGAGGCGTACGATGGGGTAGCGTCGGGCGGGGCCCCGGCGTGCGGAGTGGCGTGCATGAAGGGCGTGATTCTGGCGGGGGGAACGGGGTCGAGGCTCCTCCCGCTGACGCTGGTGACCAACAAGCACCTGCTGCCGGTGTATGACCAGCCGATGATCCATTACCCGATCCGGTGTCTGCTGAGCGCCGGCATCGACGAGATTCTCGTGGTCACGGGCGGCGAGCACGCGGGCGACTTTCTGCGTCTGCTCAAGAACGGCAAGCACCTGGGCATCCGTCATCTCGAGTATGCCTATCAGGAAGGCAGCGGCGGCATCGCGGACGCGCTGAAGCTGGCCGAGGATTTCGCCGACGGGCAGAAGATCTGCGTGATTCTGGGCGACAACATCGTCCAGCGCAGCGTGCGCGGCGCGGCCGACGCCTATCGCGCCCAGGAACGCGGGGCGAAGGTGCTGCTCAAGAAGGTGCCCGATGCGCAGCGGTTCGGGGTTGCGCGGCTGGACGGCGGACGCGTGGTGGAGATCATCGAGAAGCCCAAGAACCCCCCGAGCGATCTGGCCGTCACCGGCATCTACTTCTACGACCCCGACGTCTTCTCGATCTGCGCCACGCTCAAGCCCTCGAAGCGCGGCGAGCTGGAGATCACCGACGTGAACAACGAGTATCTCCGGCGCGGAACACTCACGGCCGACGTGCTCGAGGGCTGGTGGACCGACGCGGGCACCTTCGAAAGCCTCTTCCGCGCCGGCACGCTCGTGGCCGATGGCGGCGCCAACCTGCCCGAACGGGCCTGAGACGCCCCGGGAGTCATCGACTCATGATCCGCACAAGCGCCATTCCGGTCTTCACTGGCACGCTGATCGAGGCGCACCAGCGCACGCTCGAGCTGCGCCAGCCGCTGCTTGTTCCGACCGCCATCTTCGCCGATGATCGCGGCTGGTCGCTCATGAACCAGATGCAGGGCATTCTGAGCGCGACGGGTCAGATCAACGTGTCGCTGCAGTATCCGGGCGTCGTGAAGGCTTGGCATCGGCACGCGCTGCAGACGGACTTCTGGCTCTGCGTCCGCGGCGATCTCAAGGTGGGCGTGCACCGGCCCAAGGGCCTGCGCAGCAACGATGTCGAGCTGGACGAGTGCGCGTGGAGCGCGGTCATCGGCGAGCACCGGCCCGCGGTGGTGCTGATCCCGCCGGGATTGTGGCACGGGGCGGCGACGGTGGGGCACGAGCCCGCCAGCCTGCTCTACTACGTCACCCATGCGTACAACCCCGAACGCCCCGACGAGGAGCGACGCCCGCACAACGAGCCCGCGTGGTTTGAGTGGGGCGTGGTCTTCCGATGAGTGGTGTGCGCGGTCAGTCCGACGTGCCGGACATCCATCTGCGCTCGCTGCGCACGCCGTTTGTGGTGCTGGGCGCGGGTGGCATGGTGGGCGGCGCGTGGGCCGCGGAGCTTGCGCGTCGGAGCATTCCGCATCGTGCGTTGACGCGTGGTGTGTGCGATCTGACCGATCGTGCGAGTGTTGAGCGTGTCTTCGCGGAGGACGTGGGCACGCTTGTGAACTGCGCCGCGTGGACGGATGTGGACGGAGCGGAAAAGAATGAGGCGGGCGCGTTCGCTGTGAACGAGGCCGGGCCCGGGCTGCTGGCGGAGCGATGCCGCGAGGCGGGCGCGACGCTGGTGCATTACAGCACCGATTACGTCTTTGGCGGCTCGGCGGCAGATGCGCAGACGTATCCGCGGGGCTATCCCGAGGATGCTCCGACCGGCCCGCTCAACGCGTACGGGCGGAGCAAGCTGGCGGGTGAGCGTGCGGTGCTGGCGTCGGGATGCGACGCGCTGATCGTGCGGACGTCGTGGGTTTATCACCACACGGGCCGGAACTTTGTGCGCACCATCGCCGCCCTGGCGCGCGAGCGGGAGGACCTGCGCGTCGTGGCCGATCAGCACGGACGGCCCACCGAGGCCTCCACGCTCGCTCGCGTGTCCATGGGCCTTCTTGCCGGCGGCGCGCGCGGCGTGGTGCACGCGGCGGGCGGCGGGCGCTGCACATGGCACGAACTGGCGCAGCGCGTCGTCGACTGTCTCGGGCTGCGCACGCGCGTGGTGCCGTGCGCGAGCGCGGAGTATCCGCGCCCGGCGCGCCGACCGGCCTTCAGCGTGCTCGACACCGACAGGGCGACGCGCATCGTCGGGGACCTGCCCGACTGGCGCGAGGAGGTCGCTCGGGTCGTCTCGAGTCTGGGTGAGCGAGCAACATCCGCGTAGCGCGAAGTTTTCGTGCACCTGTTCGGGGCCGGGCCGTCCTGCCTTCGGGCGTCGGCGAACAATCGGGGCGTGTCGCTTCCGATCTTCAATTTCTGGTTCGAGCTCGTACTGCTGGCGGCGCTGGCGTGCGTGCTGATTTATCTCGTCGTGCGGACCAAGGTGGAGCTGGCGCGGGCGACGGAGGCGCGGCTCGCCGAGATCGTGCGGCGCAACAGCCGCCGGATCTGGGTGCTGATCGCCGGCACCAGCGTGATCATCTTCGGGATCATCATCTCGCCCCTGCCCGGGCCGGGCCTGAGCGTGCTGGGCCCGCTGGGGCTGGCGATTCTGGCGAGCGAGTTTCTGTGGGCGCGGAAGCTGACGGCGCTTGTGAAGGAAAAGGGCGAGCCTCTGCGTCAGGCGACGCAAAGGCTCGCACATCTGACGCCGCGCTGGGTGACGGTGCCGGTCTGTCTGGCATATTGGACGCTCTGCGTGCTGGTGGCGATCTATTCGGGCCTGCCGCAGTTCTTGATCTGGCCCGTGGCGTCGATCTTCTTTACGCCCGTTTTCCTGTGGACCTATCTGGTCTGGAAGCAGTCGCGCGGACCTGCCGGGGCGGCTGACGCGTCGGCCGACGGCGCGGGCGGCGTGTCGGGCGCGACGCCTGAACGCAAGGCCTGATGCCCGCGATCGAGTGTGGCGTGCGAACGGGCGGACGCTCGTTTCGAGGCGGCGACACGAACACCCGGGCCCGGGGTGGCGCGCCGTGGTACAATGAGTGAAATCGGAAGTCTGTTTTCACCAATTGACAGGAACAAGGAGCGGCCATGAAGACCACAAGCGGACGGTCGGGAGCGGGGTTGCGGCTGACGAGCGTCGTCGGCTTGTCGGTCGTGATGAGCGGGGCCGGCACGTTCCTGGGCGCGGGTGTTCTTTCGCTTCACATCACGCAGGACGCGCTCGCGGACGCGCCCGCGCCAGAGGCGGTCTCGCTGACGGGACGCTGGGAGGGTTCGATCTCGCTGCCCGGCACCAAGCTCGCGGTGCAGTTGGACTTCAGCGCGGACGACGCCGGAGTCATCAGCATCCCGGCCCAGGGGGCCAAAGACCTGCCCCTCGAGAAGATCACGCGCGACGGGGCGAAGGCGACCTTCTCGATCCGCGGCGTGCCGGGCTCGCCGACCTTCTCCGGCACGATCGACGGCACGACACTCAAGGGCGACTTCAAGCAGGGCGGCGCAACCTTCCCCTTCGAACTCACCCGCGCTCCCGGCGCGGCCGAGGCGAGCGCCGATGCGCTCGCAGGCTTTGGTGAATGGGTCGAGGAGGCCCGGGCGGCCTGGGATGTTCCTGGCGTCGCGGTCGCGATCGTCCGCGACGGAAAGACGGTCTTCTCCCGCGGCTTTGGGCTGCGGGACGTGGAAGGCAAGAAGCCCGTGACCGAAGACACGCTCTTCCCGATCGGGTCGGCAACCAAGGCCTTCACGTCGTTCGTTCTGGCGACTCTGGTCGATCAGGGACGCCTGGAGTGGGACGCGCCCGTGACGCGTTTCATGCCCGAGTTCCGCACCGCCGACGCAGCGATCACGTCGCGTATCTCGGCGCGCGATCTGGTGACGCATCGTTCCGGCCTGCCCCGGCATGACCTGACGTGGTACAACGCGCAGGGAGTGACGCGACAGCAACTGGTGGAGCGCATCGCCCACCTGAAGCTGAGCAAGGATCTGCGCGAAGCCTGGCAGTACAACAACCTGATGTACCTGACGGCGGGTGTGCTCGGAGAGCGGCTGACGGGCAAGACGTGGGAAGAGAATGTGCGCGAGCGGATCTTCACGCCGCTGGGCATGAAGCGTTCGGTCTTCACCATCGCGGACATGGAGAAGGACGCCGACTTCTCGCGCGGGTACCGCGAGGATGACGAGTCCTTTGTTGTCGAGCCGATGGCTTTCCGCGACATCAGCATCATGGGCCCGGCGGGATCGATCGCGTCGAGCGTGCGCGAGATGGCCGCGTGGGCGATGCTCAACCTCGGCGACGGCGAACTGGCACGCGGGTCGGGCCTGCCCGGCGCGGGGACGCGCCTGCTCGGCGCCGAACTCATGCGCGATATGCACACGCCTCAGATGGCGATGGGCGGCGGCTCGCCCGAGAGCCCGGAGATCGTGCCCGTCGGATACGCGATGGGCTGGTTCGTCGACGTGTACCGAGGGCACCGGCGCGTGCACCACGGCGGAAACATCGACGGCTTCTCCGCGCTCGTGACGCTGCTCCCCTCCGACGGCGTGGGCATCGTCGTCCTGGCCAACAAGAACGGCACGGCCTTGCCCGGGCTCATCGTCCGCCACGCGACAGATCGGCTGCTGGGTCTTGAGCAGCAAGACTGGAGCGCCCGCGCGCTCGAGACGCGAGCCGTCGCACGCTCCCAGGGCAAGCAAGCCAAGGACAAGCTCGGCGAGACGCGCCGCGAAGGCACCCGCCCCTCGGTCCCGCTCGCCGAGTTTGTCGGCGAGTACGAGCATCCCGGCTACGGCGTGCTGCGGGTGAATCTCCTCCCGCCGAGCGGGACAACGCAGGCGGAGGCGCTGTCGTTCACCTACAACGCGATCACGACGCCGCTGGAGCACTGGCACTTTGATGTCTTCAAGGGCACAAAGAACGCGGCGGACCGCACGTTCGACTCGTTCCGCGTGCAGTTCCTGCTCAGCCCCGACGGCGATGTCGAGAGCGTGCGCGCGACCATGGATCCGAGCGTCGAGATGATCACGTTCCGGCGGCTGGGTGATCGGTCGCTGCGCGATCCGGCGGTGCTTGAGCGGTTTGTCGGCGATTACCTGCTGATGGGCACGCAGCGCGTCAGCATCGCACGCACCGACTCCACGCTCACCGCGATCGTACCCGGACAGCCGGCTTACGAACTGATCCCGACGCGCGACAACACGTTCCGTCTCAAGGGACTCGACGGCTTCCGCGTGCGCTTCAAGATGCCCGAGGGTGCGCAGGACGCCAAGGCCGCCGAGGTCGAGTTCCTGCAGCCCAACGGCGTCTTCTCGGGCAAGCGGGTGGAGTAACGGCCGAGCCGCGCACGCGGTGCTTGACCTGCGATTGTGGGAGACGCCGGGCGGGCCTTACCTCGCCCCGGCGCCCACCGTCATCTTCACCGGCACGAGCGACTTCTACATGCACTCCCGCACCGCGTCAATCACCACCCGCGGCAACTGCGACCCGCCGGCGTTGTCGAGCATGATGGTGCCGGTGGAGGGGTCAGATGAGAGGCCGGGGAAGAGGGAGCGGATGGTGGGGAGGTGGTGGAGCATGTCGGGCATGCGAGATTATCGCGGCCGGATGCAGCCATGCGTGGCCGATACGTCGATTTCCATGGAGGTCGGAGCGTTGCTCTGACGTGAATGCGGCAGATCAAGCGGGTGGGCAGACGATGTCGCTGTCAAGCAGAGTCGCAACCGTTACTTCACGCGAACGTCCAGCCGCTTCTGTACGGTCTGGATCGCCTCACGTGTGTTCAGGGAGAAACTGAGTATCGCCCCCGCTGGCCCCACAATCGAGTGTGCGAGCTGGGTGCGATCGGCCTTCACGCGCGTCGCGATCTCTCGGATCGCCTGTCGGTCTTCAGCCAAGAGAGCCCGTTGTGTCGGCTCGATCAACTTCTCTGCCTGGTCGAGGGCTTCTATCAGTTGATCGCGCGACATTTCGAGAACTTCATCAGCGGTTTCTTTCTCGGGAAGTAGGCCGTCAAAGTCCGCCAAGGCTTCCTTCGCGCGAGGATCGACCGCCATCAGGAGGTTCGGCGACCCTCTGAAGACGCCGTACTCGCGCAGATACTTGGCGTACCGCTTCGGGGCATCTTCGCCCGCAAGTTCGGCACGAAACCATCGAACGGAATCCTGTGCAGAGTCTGCCCACGTCGCCAGCAGGTCACCTGGATCCTTGCTATCGAAGACCGCGATCGCGTCATCGAGCATCTTCACGGCTGCAGGCGACATTGCACGATCCATGCCGTCATCGAGCTTCGCGATGAGCTTTTTGCAGTTGAGCATGACCATACCTGTCGCCGTTGATCGACAAAGCGAGTCATCGCGCTGTGCGAAGAGCCACGAGCTGAAGCGGAAAATCGCAACGTGCCGAGCCACGGCGTCGTCTGCCTGCCGCTCCTCCCACAATCTCGACGCATCCGCCGAGAGAATTCGGACATAGTTCTGAATCCACGCGCGCGGATACTCCATGTGCGCGTTCGGATTCTCGTCGTTGAGGTCGGGAGCCGGTCCGAACTGCTCGATCGGCAGAGCCGATACCTCGATGAGCTGCTTGATTTTCGGCTGGAACTCGACCAGTGTGGCAACCAACTCTGCCTCGGTGCCGTAGCCAGGCGTCGACTCATCCAAAACGAGAGTCGGCTCCAACGGTTTCACGACCAAGAGCGGATCGAGACGCGATCGATCAAGGTCTTTCCAAAGTTGTGCCAGCCGAGCAATCGCTGGTTTATCGGTGTCCACCTGATGCTCGCCTTGTTTCTGATCTGTGGGCGGCTCTGCGATCACCGCCGTGCCAGCCAACAGAAGCGAAGCAATGACGATCTGAAGAGGCATGAACTACCTCGCCCCCGCCCCCACCGTCATCTTGACCGGCACGAACGTCGGCTTCACGCGGGACTCGAATTCCTCGCGGTACTTATTCATGATCGTGCGCACGGCCCAGTTGTTGCCGTCGGCGAGGCCGCAGATCGTGGTGCCGGGCATGCTGCCCATGCTGGTCGCGATCTCGAGCGCGAGGTCGAGGTCCTTGGTCTTGCCGTTGCCTTCTTCGATGCGGCTGAGGAGCTGGTACAGCCAGCCCGAGCCTTCGCGGCAGGGGGTGCACTGGCCGCAGGACTCGTGCTTGAAGAAGCGGGCGATGTTGCGGGCGACGGCGACCATGTCGGTGTCTTCGTCGAAGACGGTCGGGCAGGCGGTGCCCAGACCCAGCACGTTGTACTTGCGGCCGATGTCGAAATCCATCTCGGCGTCGAACTGATCGGGGCCGAGGATGCCCATGCTGATGCCACCTGCGATGGCGCCCTTGAACTTCTTGCCGCCGCGCATGCCGCCGCAGAGCTTGGGGTCTTCGACGAGCTGGCGCAGGGTGATGCCGAGTTCGAGCTCGAAGACGCCGGGGCGGTTGACGTGCCCGCTGACGCCCATGAGCTTGGTGCCGTGGCTGGGGGGCGAGTTGGGGATCTTGCTGACGACGCCCTGCTTCATGAACCACTCGGCCCCGCGGGTGATGATGCTGGGCAGGTGGGCGAGGGTTTCGACGTTGTTGATGATGGTGGGGCGGCCGAAGAGGCCCTTGATGGCCGGGAACGGCGGCTTGATGCGGGGCCAGCCGCGCTTGCCCTCGATGCCTTCGAGGAGCGCGGTCTCTTCGCCGCAGATGTACGCGCCCGCGCCGCGGTGGACGTAGCAATCCACCTTGAATGCGCCGCCGCGGCCGGTGGAGGCGCCGTTCAGCAGGCCATTGCCGCCGAAGATGCCCTTGGCGTAGGCCTCCTTCAGGGCGTTCTCGAGGACCTTGGCCTGGTGGTGGTACTCGCCGCGGATGAAGATGTACGCGGTCTTGATGCGGCAGGCGTAGCAGCAGATGGCGATGCCTTCGAGCAGCAGGTGCGGGTCAAAGTCCATGAGCAGCCGGTCCTTGAAGGTGCCGGGCTCGGACTCGTCGGCGTTGATGGCGAGGTAGCGCTGGCCGGGGTCGGCCTCGTTGCCGTGTTCGTCGGTGGTGAGCTTGGGAAGGAAGGTCCACTTGAGGCCGGTGGGGAATCCCGCGCCGCCGCGGCCGCGGAGCACGGACTTCTTCACCTCGTCGGTGACCTGATCGGGCTTGAGACTGATGGCCTTCTTGAGGCCCTCGTAGCCGCCGGTCTGCACGTACTCGTCGTAGGAGACGATGTGGCGGCCCTTGGGGTCCGCGTAGGGCCAGCAGGGGATGCGCTGGGTGAGGACCGGGCCGTCGAGATTCGGGTTGATGGGGGGGAAAGACATGCGGCCAGAGTGTATGAACGTCGGGGGAGGCCGAGGCTGCGGCATCGGCATCCTGACTTCGGCGGCGTCGCAGGTGCCGATTCAGCCGCGGCGGGCTTCGAGGCGATCGATCTGCGTCCGGTCGCGGCGGTCCTGCCGACGGCGCATGCCCCGCAACGCGAAGAAACTCATGCGGGAATCGTCTGTGCCCATGACGCGGCCGCGGGCAACAACCGCCGCGACCACGGGGAATCGCTTGCCGACCGACTCGGCGATGAAGCCCATCGGTCGTCTTGCCGCGGGTTAGTCAACGAGGGCTTCGAGGCGCTTGAGGCGGTTCTCCAGATCGCGAACCTTCTGACGTTCTTCGTCGAGAAGCTGACGCAGCGTGCGCAGTTCGGCGTCCTTTTCGGTGCGGAGATCGCGCAGAGCCTCGACCATGAGGGCCGTCGTGGAGCGTTCGGTGACGAAGCGGGTGCCGTTGGCGTCGCGTGTGATCCAGTCGGGGAAGACGCGCTCGACCTCGTCGGCCATGAGACCGATCTGGAGGCCGGGCAGCGCTTGGCCGCTGCGGATCGCGTCGTCGTTGTAGAAGTAGCGATACCCGCGGAGCGAGAGCAGGCGGTCGAGCGTGCCCTGCAGGGGTGTGACGTCGTGCTTGGCGCGCGGGTCAGAGAGGTTGGCCCACGTTCCACCGCCCGGCTTGAAGGCGGCGCCGTCGGAGCGGAAAGAGACCGCTGGGATCCAGACTCCCGCAGAGGTGGAGCCGACGCTGAAAGAGTCGAGGTTGTTCAAGCCGGTGTTGGGGTCGTCGCCGAGGTTGAGGCGGAGTTCGGAGGCGTTTCCGCCTGCGGTGCTCTGGTTGACGCGGAAGAAGGCGACGAGGTCGGTGTTCTCCGACGGGGAGACGGCACCGAAGGCGAGGTAGTTGGGGCTGCCTGTGCCGGTCAGCACCTGGGCGGTGCCGTTGACGGTGAGTCGCTGCTCGGGGCTGAAGGTGTTGAGGCCGAGGTTTCCGTTGCTGGTGATGACGGGTCCGTAGGCGCCGGTGGTGAGGCTGCGGAAGGCGAAGCGTCCCTGGCCCTCGGTCGCGGTTCCGCCGGTCGACAGAAGCAACCAGTTGTTGCCGCCGGGCGTCGCCGTCGCGTCGAGCGAAAGTGCTGTGCCGGCGGGGGCCTCGGATGTGGCCGCGATCTGGGCGTGCGGCAGCACGTTGCCGCCGCTGACATGCAAAGGGGCGGCCGGTACGGGAGTGTTGACCCCGAAGAACCGCGAGCGCAGCGAGACGTCGCCGGTCGGCGCACCAAAGAAGGTCTTGAAGTACAGGTCACGACCTGCCACCGAGGCCTCACCGTCGGGGTAGGCGTTCCCGAGAGAACTGCCGAGGGACGCAGAGTTCGCACCAAAGGAAAGCTCGAAGGTGTAGGTGCTGCCTTGGGTGAGCGGCACCGGCCGCACGAGCGACACGAGCATTTCGCCAACGACGGGGGGAAGCGAGATCGTTTGCGTGTAGATGGGCGTGGAGCCGACTCCCGTTCCCGCGTAGAGGCGAAGAGTCGCATTGGTGAAGGTCAAGTTGCCGAGTCGGTAGGCCGCGATGTGCGTCAGCTCGCCGGTCTGGCTCGCTCGGAACGACTGCCACACGCTGGTTGAACTCACGCCTAAGGACGCATCGAGCTGCTGCTGATCGAGCGTGACGGGGTTGGGATTGAACGCGAGGTTGAAGGGCTCGGCGCTCTCTGCGCGGATCGCCGACGCCGCGCGGGGAACCAAGTCAATCGGTTGGCGCGTGAGCGCAACGAAACTGCCCGAGCCCGCCGGCGCGCGCACCTGCACTTCGATGAACCGCCGAACGCGCGGCTCGAGGACGCCAAAGTCGAGCTGAAGGGTGAACACCCCATCTTGCACCGGCTGATTGTTCAGCGCCAGCGGTCCGCTCACGATCGAGTTGCCGGTGCTGGTGGCGTGCAGCGTGACGATGAAGTCCGCCTGACCGGTGTACAGGGCCCCGTTCGATTCAAGGCGCCCCTGATAGGTGAAGAGTGTTCGGCTTACGAGTTGGGCCGATGCGGCGGCGCTCAGCATCGCGATCAGGAAGCACACAACGACCCGCGTGAACATGGATGATCCTCCCAGACGCATCGTTCAACGCGGCGCGCATTCACCGCTTGAATGTGCGTATCTCTACGTGCATGGTACCCCAACCCATCCGGCAGCGCGAATCTTCTATTCTGCGCACCTGGATCATTTATTCTCGGACTATTCGCCGTTCTGCGGCGGCTGTGCGTCGAATCGAATGGATCGACCGAGGCACCTGCGGTCTGCGTGTGTGAACGCCGGGACGGGCCGCGGTATCGGCATCTTGGCGTCGGTGCGAGGCTTGGTTCAGCGAGGTGGGCCTGTGAGCCGGCGACGCCGGCGTCAGTAGGTCTTGGGCACGTACAGAGCGTTGAGCGAGCTGGTCCAGTAGAAGAAGGTTTGCGACCCTGGGTTCGTGATCGTCGTCTTGAATGATCTGACACCGGGCCCCGAGACGGGCACAACCCAGGAGATCGTGGCGATCTGGATAGTGCCCACGACCAACGCGCCCTGCGAATTCACGCGGACCTCGGTCAGTTGCACGGCGTTGCCGCTCGACGTGTCGTCGAGCTTGAAGTAGCCCTGCGGGATTTCTCCAGAGCCAGAGATGAATGCGTTCGCGCTGATGTTGACGGTGGCTGTGACCAGCAGGGCACCGGCCGCGGGAACATTCACCGAAAGTGTGTCCACGGTGACGAAGCCGGTGCTGACGGGGATGGCGGTGGACGGATTTCGGGGATCACGGAAAGTCTGCGTGTACGCGATCCCCGGCAGGTTGTTGGCGCTGATGTTGCCGCTCGCGCCGTCGAGGACGACGGTCGCGTTGCCGCTGGTGTTGCGCACGTCGAGCTTGCCGGGGCGGGCGGCGTTGTCGCTGGGCCAGATCTCGAGCGCGTTGCGCAGGCGCAGGATGCCCGCGCTGCCGCCGGTGTTGTTGATGTTGACGCCCGGGATGAACTGATCGAGGCGGAACTGCACGAGGTTGTTCGAGCCGACGTTGATGTTCAGGGGCGTGTCGGGCGCCGCGCCGCCGACGCCGAGGTTGCCTGTAAAGAGCCCCTTGCCGGAGAAGCGGCCTGCGAATCCGCCGCCGGATGCCAGGCCGAAGACGGCGGTTCCGCCGGCCTCGGTCGCTTCGCCGAAGACCCCCAGGCCGCTACTTCCGGTGGCCCGACCTGCGACGCCGCTGCCGTTGGTGCCGGTCGAGAATCCGAAGATGGAGTAGGCGGATGAGGACGACGTCGTGGCGACGATGCCGTTGATGTTGGCGGTATCGACGAAGAGTGCTCCGGGGAAGTAGCCGGTCAGCGAGATCCCGCTCGGAGTGCCGCGCCGGACCGCGAGCGTGTTGGCAGAGGCCGACGTGGTGTTGGTGTTCAGGTTCGTGAAGGAGAAGGTCGTGGTGCCGCTGGAGTTGTTCTGTGCCCCGCCGCCCCCGCTCAATCCCGAGGCGTAGGGGGTGCTGAGGATCGGCTGTCGAGGCGAGATGGTTTGCCCGTTGACGACCACCTGCAGCCACCGGGCCTCGCCGTTGAACGGGTTGGTCCCAAACTCGGAGAGCGAGTTGGCGACGACGCTGAAGACGCCGTCGCGGATCTGCACGTTGTTGAGTGTTTGGACGTTGCCGATGCGATCGGCGATGTTGCCGGAGAACGCATCTCTCCAGAGCGAAAGCTGGATCGTCGCGGTCCCGTCCAGGAGTACGCCGTCGAGCGTGACGCGGCCTTGGTAGGTGAACGCCGAGCCGGTCTGGGCGGCGGCGGGTGAGGCCGCGGTCGCGGCCAAGGCCAGCAACGAAACAAGCATGGATCGCACGTGCGTTCTCCTCGCGAGGCGGACGCTTCGGAGGGGTGTGCCCTTCGAGTGTGTCGCTCGGTCAGAGTCTATCGAATGCCGTGCGAAACGCGATCGTCCGATAGCTCGGGCTCTGGAGCGGCGTGGTGACGAGATTCACCGAGCAAGCGCGGCCTCCAGTCGCTCGAGGCGCGCCTTCAGGTCGTCGATCTCCCGCTGCTTGCGGTCGTTCTCGGCTTTGAGCTCCTGGATCGCGCCGATCGCCACCACGCTCAGCTGCGAGTAGTTGACCGTCAACATGTCCTTGTCCTCATCGCCGGTCACGAGCACCGGCAGCACGTCCCTCACTTCCTGGGCGATCAGGCCGAAGTCCGCCTTGCCGCGCGGGCCGTCGGCGAGCCACTTGAAGCTCACCGGACGCAGTCGCAGCGCGGCGGAGAGCAGCCCGTCCGCGTGCGTGACATCGGACTTGAGCCTCGCATCCGAGAGCGCGGTCCAGACGCCGTTGGTCCCGAGCTGCGCGTAGGTTCCGTTCGGGCTCCCGGCGCGCGTGGTCACGCGGAAAAGGCCGGTGTCGGCCACGTACATGCCGGTTTTGAAGTTCTGGTCCGCCACGGCGTCGTTGCCGATGCGGATCGCCCAGGGCGACGAGTTGTTGGTGTGCACATACAAGCCGTCCCGGTTGACCGCGTTCACCTCGAGCTTGGCCAGCGGCGCGGGCAAGCCGATGCCGACACTGTCCGCGAAACTGATGCCGCCGTTGGCGACGAGCCACGGCGAATACGCGTCCCTCACGTTCGCCGGCACGCCCGAAAGTCCCGACCACGGGGCATACTCCGCTTTCGTAGCGGTGATCGCGTGCGCTGCGTTGCTCGCATAGGGAACACTGAGAATCAACGTCCGCGGCAGCACCGGCGTGAACGCACCGCTCCCCGCCGGATTGCGCACCCGCACCTCAAGCCACCGCGCTTCGCCATTGAAGACATCGCCGAAGTCAAGCGTCTGCGTGAACACGCCATTCGTCACCGGAACCGCGTTGGCTGTCACCGTCGGTCCAACTTGCCCGTCCCCGAGGGTTGGATGGCTGAAGAGCCGAAACTCCATATCTGTCGGCGTCGAGATCGGCTGACCCGAGGCGTCTCGCACCACTCCCTGATAGGAGAAGACGTGACTCTGCACCGCGAACGTCAGCGTCAGGTCCAACGCGCTTTGGTAGTTGCCGCTGCCGGACAACGACGATGCGAACGTATAGGACTGCCCGGCCTGAAGTACCACCGACACATCCCACGTCGAGCCGTTCGCGCCGGCGGACTGCGTGAGATTGACACCCGGCCCGATCAGGCTAAAGCCCGAACCCGGTGCGCCGGTCCCTTGAATCCTCGCCGTCCGAGTGACCAGCGGCGTCAAGGTGAACGTGCAGTTGCTCGAGGCGCTGGCGCTGGCGCCGGTGCCGCTGCCCACGACCCGTGATTGCACGGAGTGGCTCAGGGATGCTTCGAGCGGCCCGAGCTGCGATGCCTGCCTGGCTTGGCTGTTCACAAAGCCAAAGTCGAAGGACCGAGAGACCGTCTCGGACCACGGCTCGAAGTCTGGCGCAGCGCTTTCGATGCTGCCGGGGTTCGCCCCGCCGGCCGCGGCGGCGATCGATCGGCTCTGGCTGGTGTACATCACCTGAGCCAACGCCAACGGAGCCGCCAACGCAGCGCACATCACAACCAACGCGGCACAACGGATCATGGATGAACTCCGATCAGGGCGAGAACGACCGAGACAACACCATCATCGCCACGGCGACATCGGCTCCGCGGTTCGCGAAGTTCCCGATCGCGATGCTATCCGAACCATGCGCGATTCCCTAGAGAAGCGCCCGGGATTCCGCGGAAACTGGCCGGCTGGAGCCGCGGTTCTCGGTCCCTGTTCGTCAGACCTCGCGTCCCGCCGATGAAGCGATCAAGCCCTCACGGCTTCTGACCGATCGCCCTCTCCATCCGTTCCAGCCGAGCCTTGAGCTCCGCGTTCTCGGCGGCGGTGGGAGGAGCATCGCCCGGCTGTCGCGGTGCTCGCGGCTCGGTCGGGCGCTCAATCCCGCTTCATGTTCACGAACTGCAGCGGGAGATCGACCGACTTCTGCAGCATCGCCATGATCGACTGCAGGTCGTCGATCTGCTTGCCGCTCAGGCGGATCTCGTCGCCCTGGATCGAGGCCTGGACCTTGAGCTTGGTGTCCTTGATCATCTTGACGATGGACTTGGCCAGTTCCTGCTCGATGCCGTTCTTGATCTTGGCCTGACACTTCACCTTGCCGCCCAGCGCGGCTTCGACTTCGCCCCATTCAAACGAGCGGACGTGCAAGCCGCGCTTGAGGCACGCGGACTCGAACATCTCCTTGAGGCCTTTCATCTTGCCCTCGTCGTCGGCGGTGAGCTTGATGCCCGGCTGCTTCTTCTCGCCTTCCTTGACGATCTCGATCTCGGTGTGGCTGCCGCGGAAGTCGAAGCGGGCCATCACCGCCTTCTTGGCGTTGTTGATGGCGTTGTCGAGTTCGGCGAAGTTGATCTTGGAGACGATGTCGAGGGAGGGCATGGGCTTCTCTCGTCGAGCGCGTGGAACCGAGCGGCATCCGCGACCGCCCGGGGGCGCGATCGTACCCGAGGCCGTCTGCACGGGCGGCGTCGACTACTGGCGGAGATTCAGGATCGTGTAGCTGACGGTGTCGCCCGAATCGGACTGGAAGCTTCCGCTGCCAAACGTGCGGGTCACCCAGATGCTGCAGGTCTGCACCCCGGCGGGCACGGGGATCACCACCTTGCCGGAGAACGAGTGGTGCACGCCGGCCTCATTGAAGAAGAAGTTGATGGGCGAACTAAAGGTATTGCCGATGCGGAACCGGAACTGGAAGCCGGTCTGGGGCACGTTCGTGAAGCCGCTGAGAGAGAAGTCCACGACCGCCACGCCCGCCTGGAAGTCGCTCGAATTGAGAACCGTGTACGCCAATTGCGTCTCGGTGGCGGGATTGACGGACGTGAGTGGGCTCGTGTTTATGAGCGAGAAGACTCGCGGCGCGTTCGCGATCGCGGCTGGCACACCCGTGATTCCGCTCCAAGGTGCGCTGCCGGCCGTCGTTGCGCTATCGGCCGTCGTCGCCCGATCGGCCGTCGTTGCCTTGTCGGCGTTCAGCGCTCGGCCCGCAATCGGCACGATGGCCAGTCGCGTGCGGGGCGAGATCGGCGTGTAGCCCGAACCTGGGGGCGACTCGACATCGATCCGCAGCCACAGTTCCCGCGGCGTGAACACGGCGCTGCCAAAGTCCAGATCGGTCGTGAACAGCCCGCTCTCCAGCTCCGTGAACGAGCGGAAGATCGGGCCCGCGATGGGCTGATCCACCGCCGAGCTCACCGCGCCGCCGTGGAGCGTGAAGCGGACGTTCGCGTTGCCGCTGATCGGCGTGCCGTCCTTCTCGAGCACGCCCTGATAGGTGAACGAGGTCTGCGTCTGCCCGGTGAAGTTCAGCGACCAGCCGTTGATCGCGCCTCCCGCGCCGTCGTTGAAGTCGTCCCAGACGTAGAGGGTCCACGCGCCGTTCGCGTTGGTGCCGGTGAAGACGCCGAGCGACGTGTCATAAGGCGTGCCGGGGGCCGGCGACGGCAGCGGCACGGCACCAAACTGCGTGGGCTTGTAGGTGCCGGGCAGGATCCTGCCGCCGGACGTGAGCGACGCCGGGGCGTTCTGATTGAAGTTGATAGTCGTCTGCGTGATCGCCTGGTTGCCGCCGCAGCCGCGCATCAGGAGCACCTTCTGACCCTGCGGACCGACCAGCAGGACGTTGAAATCCGACGGCGCGCCGTGCTGCATGTTTGTCAGCGTGACGGTGATGTCCTGGATCCTCGCCGGCCCGCCGCTCACGTTGATCGTGCTCGGATAAATCCCCGCGCGTCCACCCGTCGAGGCGGCGTTGACCGGGATGATCATCTGATCAGGGCCGAAGTAGGTCTGGGCGAGAGCGCTCGAGGTGAGTGCAACGAGCAGGCCGAGGGCCGGGGCAACAAAACGCTTCATCAAAGTCCCTTTCGGCGCCGGAAATGGCGGCGGTCATGCTATCGAGAGTGACTCGATGCGCCAAGCGATCGGACCTGCGCGTTGTGTTTGTTTCGTGTGAGAAATGCTCAGAGGCTCTTCCGCGCTCGAACATTCCCCGGGATGTTCTGGGACGTTCGCTGAGCAGCCGTGCGTTGCGGCGGCCGAGGCCTCTAGGCATAGACGTAGGTGATCGGCGCATCCACTTCCGGATGCAGGCTGGCGTGGACTGGGCAGGAGTGTCCGACGCGTTCGAGGCGCTCGCGCATCTCCACTGGAACACTGGCGGGCAGGGTGACGATGACGGGCAGCCGCGCGATGCGGCGGGGCGCTGGCGGCTGGCTCATGTGCTTCTCGACCGTCGCGGTCGCGCCGGTGAGATCGATCCCGTGGCGCTCGCCGAACATCGCCATGGTGGTGAGGATGCACGAGGCGAGCCCGCTGGCGACGAGGTCGGTGGGCGAGAACGCGCTGGCGTCGCCGCCGATGTCCTTGGGGGCATCGGTGCGGAGCGTCGCGCCCTCGGGGTGCTGGAGGTCACACTTCTTGCTGCCGCTGTAGCGAACCTTGATCTCGACCATGCGGGGATGGTAGAGAGATGGGCGGCGAAAACCTGAAGGCGGGCAGCCCACGCCGGTGAGGGTGCGGAGCCTCTCTTCGGGCGATGCTTTGGGCGCTGCTTCGGGCGTTCTTTCGGCCGTTGCGTCTGGCCGTTGGCACGGAGCGTCAAGCCCAACTGGGGGAGGGGAAACACCGGTTTGCAATCCAATTCGGATGTGTTAGTCTTTTTCTTCCGCACCCCCCGGAGCGGTGTCGCCCGGTCGGTGCGGGAGACTCGGGTTGAGTCTCGGAGACCTCCAAGGAGCAGGTATGAAGCATCACTCGGCTGCGATCGTCTCGCTCACGCTGTTGGCCGGTCTGTCTCTCTCCGCGTTGGCCAAGCCTCTGGGCAACGGCCCCGCGAACTCCGGCCCGGTGCGCCAAAAGGCCGAGGATCCGATCGTCGCGGCGTGGCGTGCGGACCGCAACGAGCTTTTGCGTCAGAATCCCAAGCTCGACCGCGACCCGACGTCGATCATCATCAAGTTCGTCGACGGCGTCTCCGCCGAGGATCAGGAGATCTTCGTGCGACTGCTGGAGAGTCACAGCCTTCAGAGTCTCGACGCCAAGGGCACGCGCCACGTCGCGGTCTACGACGACGTGGACACGATGGTCTTCCTCGCCAACGAGATCGGGCGTGAACTGGGCGTCGTTGAGTACGCCGAGCCCGATTACATCTATCGCGTCAACGCCACGCCCAACGACTCGTTCTACGGCGTGCTGTGGGGCCTGAACAACACCGGCCAGACCGTCAACCGCGATCGCGGCACGGCAAACGCCGACATCGACGCCAACCTCGCGTGGGATGTCTGGACCGGCTCCTCGTCGTTCGTCGTCGGCATGGCTGATTCGGGCATTCTGCTCAACCACCAAGACCTCGCCGCCAATATCTGGCGCAACCCCGGCGAGATCGCCGGCAACGGCATCGACGATGACGCCAACGGCTACGTCGACGACATCAACGGCTGGGACTTCTTCAACAACGACAACAACCCCACCGACGACAACGGCCACGGGACGCACACCGCGGGCACCGTCGGCGCTGTGGGCAACAACGGCCTGGGCATCACGGGCGTCTGCTGGAACGTCAAGCTCGCCGCCCTCAAGATCGGATCGGCCAGCGGCTCGATCTCGACCACCGCCGCCATCAACGCCATCAACTACTGCGTCGGCAAGGGCATCCGCGTCAGCAACCACTCCTGGGGCGGCGGAGCCGCGTCGACCGCGCTTTCCAACGCGATCACCAACGCGCGCAACGCCGGGCATCTCATCATCGCGGCGTCGGGCAACGGCGGGTTCGACGGCCGTGGCGACAACAACGACTCGATCCCGTCCTATCCGGCCAGCTACACGCAGGACAACATCATCTCGGTCGCCGCCATCGACAACGACAACCGCCTCGCGTCGTTCTCCAACTTCGGCGCCACCAGCGTCGATCTGGCGGCCCCCGGGGTCATGATCGCCAGCAGCTACAACAGCTCGACCTCGTCTTACGTCTATCTCGACGGCACGTCGATGGCGACGCCTCACGTCACGGGCGTGGCGGCCCTGATCTGGAGCCGCAATCCCACGTGGACCTACAGCCAGGTTCGCAGCAAGATTCTGAGCACGACCAAGCCGCTGTCGAGCCTTGCGGGCAAGACGGTGACCGGCGGTTGCCTCAACGCCAACAACGCGATCCGCTGAACGCGCGGACGCACGCCTGATTCGAGCGCATCCCCCCACGGGCCCGGCCTTGAGCCGGGCCCGTTTTCTTTCGCGGATGATCGGGGGTCTGGCTCGGTCTCGCCTTACTCGCGCGCGTTGATGGCCCTTTCGAGCCGCTCGAGACGCTTTCGCAGTTCGGCGTTCTCCGCGTCGCGCCGAGCAAGGTCGGCCTTCAGGGCGTCGATCTGCGTCTGGGCCGCGGCGGCTGCGGCGTCCTTCTCGGCCCGCAGATCGCGCAGGGCTTCGACCATGAGCGCAGTGGTGCTGCGTTCGGTGACCATCCGCATGCCGTCCTTGTCGCGGGAGACCCAGTCGGGGAAGACGCGTTCGACCTCGTCGGCCATAAGGCCGATCTGGAGGCCGGGCAGTGCGCGGCCGTTGGCGATCTCGGCATCGTTGTAGAGGAACTGATAGCCGCGGAGCGAGAGGAGGCGATCGAGTGTGCCCTTGAGGGGCGCGACGTCGTGCTTGGTGCGCGGGTCGGAGATGTTGGCCCATGAGCCGCCGCCGGGCTTGCTGGCAAGCCCGTCGGTGCGGAAGCCGAAGATCGGGGTCCACGTGCCGCCGGGGACGGTGCCGATGGTGAAGAAGTCGGCGTTGGAGACGCCCGAGGCCGGATCATCGCCGAGGATGAGGCGCAGTTCGGAACTGTTCGCGGTGGTGGTGTTGATGTTGACGCGCTGGAAGGCGATGAGGTCGGAGTTCTCGGCGGTTCCGACGGTGTTGCCGACGGTGCCGAAGGAGAGGAAGTTCGGAGTCGAGGTTCCGGTGATGATCTGGGCACCGCCTCTGACGCTGAGGCGCTGCTCAGGCGTGGTGGTGCCGATGCCGACGTTGCCGGTGGTGCCGTTCACGAAAACTCGGGTGTTCTGGGCCCCGGCGAGCGCGTCGTTGCCGATGAGAAGGTGGCCGGGTCCTTCGGGGTTCCCGCTGCCGGTGGAGATCAAGCGCCAGAAGAGCCCTCCCGAGGACGTGTTCTGCAGATTGAGCCACGTTCCGACCGTGCTGCTGCTCTGCAAGGTCGCGACCACGGCGTTTGAGTCAGAGACGTGGAGTCGACTTCCGGGCGACGCGATGCCGATGCCGACATTGCCGCCGGAATAGGTGATGCCGTCGGTGATCGTGGACCACGAGTTGACGCCCGGCGGGACGTTGGTGACGCCCGACCAAGGAACGGTGAGCGCCGACTGAGCTGATTGAGCTGACACAGCTGACTGAGCTGACACAGCTGACAGAGCTGACTGTGCCACCGTCGCGACCATCGCGGCGGGGACCTGGCCGATGCGCTGGCGGGGCGTGATGCTGGTGTAGCTTCCGATTCCGGGAGGCGTACGCACCTGCACGTCGAGATAGCGATCGGGCTGATTGACGAACCAGGACGGATCGGCGGGGATCTGCACGCTGAACACGCCGGCGTTCACGGGCACGTTGGAGATGGCCAAGGGGACGCCGACGACGTTGCCGTCGCTCTGGCTGTCGTAGACGGTGAAGATGAAGTCGGCGTTGCCGGTGTAGTTCTGCCCGGCGTTGGCGAGGTGGCCTTGGTAGGAGAAGGTGCTCCCGCTGCCGCCTGCTCGGATACCGGGCCTGTCCTGCGAATCGGCGGGTTGGGTCGCCTGGAAGTTCGCGGTGGCGAGGTTCAGGGGCGGGGCGTTGGTCGTTATGGTGAAGACCCGATTGGAAAGACGGGGCGGCGACTGATCGAAGATGAAGGGAAACTCGAGACCCGATCCCTGAAACGAAACGCCGACAAAGAACGCACCCTTCACGGCGACCGGCGGATCGATCGCGTAAACCGCGAACGGACCGTCCTCCAACGCGGTGGCGTTTTCGACGACCTCGTTCTGCGTGTGGAGCAAGACACGATCGGCGGGGTTGCCGTTGCCCACCGCGTCCTGCCAGATCGCGATTCGGACCGGGCGGCCGTTGGCAACGAACGACCAACGCACCGACACGCTCGTGATCAAGTCGCTGCCACCGACCGCGTCGAACCGGACCATCACGCATCGATCCCAACTTGATCCACTGGCGCCCGCTCCGTAATTGAAGACCCCGTCGTCGTACTGATAGGTGCTGGGGGCTGATCGATCTTCGAAGCCGCCCGACTGCTCGAGAGGCATGCGTTCATCCGTCGGCTCGCCTTGAGCCGTGGGCGCCCACGCGGCAGCGGTGGCGGAGACCATCATGATCGCGAAGCGAACGCGCGTGGACCGAGCGAACAGGAAATTGGCGGCAGGCATCGAACGGCTCCTTCTCACGGGCTGTTTTGCTGGCTGATCGGGTTGCCCCGCGGGGCGATTTTCACTTCCGGCACCATTTTCTTCGGTGCCATCAGTTTACCAGAGGACCCCAGCAGGTTGACGGCCGTTTCCACCGGCACCATCGAGTATGCCCCTCCGCCGGCACGACATCCTGAGCAGACGGGTCGAGGACTTCGTCCCGTGCGATGCGTCCGATATCTCGTTCTACTCCTGCGCCGGTGGATCGAATCGCCGCTTTGCGAGATCGCAGGTCCCGATCACACGCACAACGACGGCGCGCACAAGAGCGGCACAAACAAGAGCGGCACAAACAAGAGCGGCACGAACAAGAGCGGCACGAACAAGGTGCCGTGCCGCGTCAGGGACGTCATGAACATCACCGACGCCGGGCGATCCGTGCGTGGGCTTTCGGAGCGGTCACGTTGATGGAGTTGCGAGGAAGGCTCAGCGCCGCTCGGCTGCCTTCTCCAGAGCCTTCTCGAGTCGATCAAGACGCGCCTTGAGATCCTCGATCTCGCGGCCCTGGTTCTCGATCTGCTCGTCCCGCCGCCGGATCTGTTCGTCCTTCTCGGCCCGCAGATCGCGCAGGGCTTCGACCATGAGCGCAGTGGTGCTGCGTTCGGTGACCATCCGCATGCCGTCCTTGTCGCGGGAGACCCAGTCGGGGAAGACGCGTTCGACCTCGTCGGCCATAAGGCCGATCTGGAGGCCGGGCAGTGCGCGGCCGTTGGCGATCTCGGCATCGTTGTAGAGGAACTGATAGCCGCGGAGCGAGAGGAGGCGATCGAGTGTGCCCTTGAGGGGCGCGACGTCGTGCTTGGTGCGCGGGTCGGAGATGTTGGCCCATGAGCCGCCGCCGGGCTTGCTGGCAAGCCCGTCGGTGCGGAAGCCGAAGATCGGGGTCCACGTGCCGCCGGGGACGGTGCCGATGGTGAAGAAGTCGGCGTTGGAGACGCCCGAGGCCGGATCATCGCCGAGGATGAGGCGCAGTTCGGAACTGTTCGCGGTGGTGGTGTTGATGTTGACGCGCTGGAAGGCGATGAGATCGGTGTTCTCGGCGGTCGTGACGGTGCCGAAGGCGAGGAGGTTGGGAGCGGCGGCGTTGGTGATGATCTGGGCGGTGCCGTTGACGGAGAGGCGCTGCTCTGGGCTGATGGTGTTGACGCCGACGTTGCCGTTGCTGGTGAAGGTGGTCCCGAAAGCGGTGGTGGTGAGGTTGCGGAAGATCAGTCGTCCGGGCCCTTCGCCTGCGGAGCCGCCGGTGGAGTACATGACCCACTCGTTGCCGCCGACGGTGGCGGTGGCGTCGAGGGAGAGGAACGCGCCGAAGGGTGCCTCGGGGGCGGCGCCGATTCGGAGGTGCGGGAAGGCGTTGGTGCCGACGACATGGAGGGGCGCGGTGGGAGCGGTGGTTCCGATGCCGACGTTGCCGTTGGGCAGGAAGGCGGCGCGGACGCCTCCCGCGTTCTGGTCACGGATCAAGAGGGCGCCGGCGCCCTCGGGGTTGCCGGCGCCGCTGCTGATGAGGGACCATCGCCGTCCGTTGGGGGTGGTGTTTACGAGGTTGAACCAGGTTCCCGAATTCCTGGACGATTCGACGGTGGCGTGGTTGAAGTCCGGTCCGTCAACGACCTGAAGGCGCGCGATCGGGGCGGCGGTGCCGATGCCCACATTCCCGGCGGAGTACGAAATGCCTTCGGCGGCCGGGGCCCAGGAGTTGACCCCTGGCGGGACGTTGGTGACGCCCGACCAGGGTACGGTGAGCGCCGACTGTGCCACCGTCGCGACCATCGCCGCGGGAACCTGGCCGATGCGTTGGCGGGGCGTGATGGTGGTGTAGGTGGTGCCGTCGGCGGGCGTGCGGACCTGCACATCGAGGTAGCGATCGGGCTGATTGACGAACCAGGAAGGATCGGCGGGGATCTGGACGGTGAAGACGCCGGCGTTGACGGGCACGCGGGCGATGGCGACGGGGACGCCGACGACGGCGCCGCCACTCTGTCTGTCGTAGACGGTGAAGATGAAGTCGGCGTTGCCGGTGTAGTTCTGTCCGGCGTTGGCGAGGCGGCCTTGGTAGGCGAAGGTGCTGCCGCTGCCGCTGGCGCGGATGGCGAAGTAGCCAGGAGTCCCAAGGCTCGCGGTCGTGCGGAAAGAGAGGGCGATGGGGGCGCCTGGGGTGGCCGCGACAAACGGCGGCGTCGCCGCGCCAACGATGGCTCGGTCCGGGAAGGCCGGGGACGGCGTTCCCTGGAACGCGGTCACCGAGTTCGATCCGTCGGACACCGAAGAGAAGCCGACGTAGAAGCGCCCGGAGACCGCGACGGGTGTCGCGAGCGGATAGGTGTTGACGATCGTGGTGTTCGTATTCGCGACGGTGACTGGCAATTCAAGCAGCAGCCGGGCGTTGGCGATGTTGTTCGAGCCGTCGTCCTGCCAGATGAAGATGCGCTGCGTGCTGCCGTTGGGGACGCCGCGCCAGACGCAGGAGACCGATGTGAGCAGGTCGCTGCCCCCGACGGCATCGAAAGCGTTGGCGCCGACGATCTCCAAGGTGCTGCTGGAACTGAACCAACCGATGTACGGCGGTTCGTCGTACTGGTAGGTGCTTGGCGCGGAGCGGTCGTCGAAACCCGGCGAAGAAGAGGTGATCAGCGGACCACCCGTCATTGGCACCTGAGCCAACGCGAGTGGCGGCAGTGCCGCGAGCAAAAACATCGAACCCAGAACGTGGCGCATATCAGCTCCCTGGCAAAGATGTCCGGCGACCGATCCGGGAGCAGCGTACCAGCAAATCAATTTGTTCCAACCGGCCCGCGAACGAACTCGCCGCAGGAATCCGACGCCGCTGGTACGATCGCCCATGCCTTTGCGCCTCTACAACACCCTGACAAAGCGTGTCGAAGACTTTGTTCCCCGTGACCCGTCCGATATCTCTTTCTACTCCTGCGGCCCGACGGTCTACGACGACGCGCACATCGGCAACTTCCGGTCGTTTCTCGCCGCGGATTTGCTGCGCCGCTGGATCGAGTCTCCGCTCTGCGAGATCGGAACCAAGCAAGGCACGCACAAGGGGCCGCGCCGCGTCACGCACGTCATGAACATCACCGACGTGGGGCACATGACCGACGATGGCGATGCCGACGGCGGGGGCGAGGACAAGATGGAAGCCGCGGCAAGGCGGCTGGAGTCGCAGTTCGAGAAGCAGAAAGCGGAAGCCAAGAAGTCGGGCACGTCGCACGCCGCCGCCGCGCTCGACCCGAGCGATCCGTACCAGATCGCCCGCTTCTACGAGACGCGCTTTCGCGAGGACGCTCGCCGACTCGGCCTCAAGCTCGCGCTCGAGGCCGACAAGGACCCGACCCTCATGCCCCGCGCCACCGAGAGCGTGGCGGGCATGATCGCGCTGGTGGCGCGGCTGATCGAAAAGGGCAACGCGTATGTGGTCGGAGCGCCGGGCTCGCGCGTCGTCTACTTCCGCGTCAAGTCCTTCCCCGACTATGGCCGCCTGAGCGGCAACACGCTCGACCGACTGAAGGAGGGCGAGGGCGGACGCATCAACGCCGAGCACCAGGTTCAGAAAGAACACCCCGCCGACTTTCTGCTCTGGAAGGAGGATGCTCGCCACAAGATGAAGTGGGACAGCCCGTGGGGCGCCGGCTATCCCGGCTGGCACATCGAGTGCTCCGTCATGTCCGCGGCGAGGCTCTGCCTCACTGCTCCTCCCGTGGTGGGGGGAGGGAAGGGACCGGTGGGTGGCTCCTCTTCTGTCTCTTTGGCCGCGCTCACGATTCCTGACGCCGCGCCCATCATCGACCTCCATTCCGGCGGCGAGGACAACATCTTCCCGCACCATGAGTGCGAGATTGCCCAGTCGTGCTGCGCGTTCAACCAACGTCCGGCGGGCGCGCCGTACGCGGCCATGTGGTTCCACCCGCGGTTCCTCATGGTCGAAGGCACGAAGATGTCCAAGAGCAAGGGCAACTTCTTCACCGCGCGCGACCTGTTCGCCAAGGGCATCGAGCCCGCGGCCCTTCGCCTTGAGCTGATCAAGACGCACTACCGAAGCAACGCGAACTTCACGATGCAGGGCCTGACCGATTCGCAGCGCATGGTCGATCGCTGGCGCCGCGTGGCGGAGAGCGCCGGCGAGCAGAAGGCGACGCAGTTGCAAGGAGCCGACCTGCCGGTGCTGCGCGAGTTCGCGCAGGCTCTGCACGATGATCTCAACATCGCCGGGGCCATGGCGGCGGTGAACTCGTGGGTGGGTTCCATCGCCGCACCGACCGCGGACGATGCGGCGGTGATGCGTCTGATCGACGGCGTGCTGGGCGTGCTGGACCTTGAGCGGCCGCAGGCGGCGCGGTCGGAGATCGGGATCTTCCTGCCCGGCACAACGCCCGATCCGGTGGTGATCGCCAAGCTTGAGGAGCGTCGAGCGGCACGAGCCGCCAAGGATTTCAGGACGTCCGATCGAATCCGGGATGAACTGCTGGCCCTGGGCTATGCGATCAAGGACGTCGCCGGCGGAAGGGTGGAAGTCTCTCGGCGGCTCTAGGTCGGGAACGAACCTCGGCACGTGCCGCGACGCTTCACGTCGGGACGGGTGGGCGTGTGACTGCCGGGGGCGGCTGGTTGAGGCGTTCGGGCAAGCCCGGGTGGTGTTACCCTGTGGACGTCGTTGGCGGGGTGCGTGGGCGAAGAAGAACCCGGGGCGGGCCGGGTCCGATCGGACTTGGGCCGGCGCGGTGGCCGGACGTGACGGAGCCAGAGACATGAGCAGCGAGCGGAGCCCGATCCGGGCGAGGACAGCATGGAAGCTGATGGTGGCGTCGGGCGTGGCGGCTTCGGTCGCGTGGGCGCAGACCCCGACGCGTCCCGAGACTCCGCCGGCGGACGACCGTCCTTCAGAGACGACCTCGCCACGCGACGGCCGGGAGGAGCTGCCCGCTCCCGTGGAGTCGGACGCGACGTCGACCCCGCTCCCGCCGCGCGTCGTGAATCCGCCGCGGACCGAGACCGGCGCAGCGCCCGCGACACCCGGGAACGCCTCGCGCGCGCCGGGCGAGCGGGCGCCCGAGACGCCGCTGGGCACATCGTCGGACATGGTGGAGCTGGCGGCGTTTGCGGCGCCGGTTGAGCTGAGCGTGCTGGTGGACATGCTCGCGAAGCAGCTCGAAGTGAACATCGCGGTCAAGGGCAGCATCGCCGGGTCGGTGACGTTCAATGCGCCCATCGCGGTGCCCAAAGACCGCTTCCTCGCGCTGGTGCGGGCGCTGCTCGAGCAGCAGGGCTACACCATCACGCGCGATCGCGAGACAGGCTTCTACCTGGTCCACGCGATCAATGAGGTGGATGTCAGCATCGGCGGCGATGCGCCCAGTACGCGCGTCATCCCCACCCCCAACGTTCGGCCCAGCGCCCTCAAGCCGGCAATCGACGCTCAGTTTGGCGGCGCCAGCGGTGGCGGCGGCGGCATGATGCCGGGAGCCAACCCGGGCCAGCCCGGCGCCTCGGGCGTCTCCACCGGCGGCGCGATTGCGTCGGCGGCGTACATCGACGAACTGGGTGTGATCGTGGTCACCGCCAGCGCGCGGCGGCTCGACGCCGTCGAATCGCTCGTCAACCTGCTGCTCGAGGAGTACGGGCGAGCAAAGTTCATCCGGCTGGAGCTGCGCTTCGTCTCCGCGCCCGTGGCGCGCGAGCGGGCGCTGCAACTCATCGGCCAGGCGCCGCAGCAGGCGCGGACGTTCAACCCCAACATGGGCGGCGATCCGTCGCAGGCGATGCAGGCTCAGACGCGCCTTGCGACGCTGGACAATCTCGCCGATCGGCTGACGGTCGACCCTTCGGGCAACGCGCTGATCTTCCGCGGACTGCCCGTGGAGGTTGACCGCGTGCGCGAGGTGCTCGACACGATCGATGTGCCGTCGGGCCTGGTCGCGAGGAAGCACGAAGTGGGCCTCGCCGCAAGGCAGATCGCCGACCTGGCCAAGCAGCGAGGGCTGGGCGAAGTGACGACCATCACCACCTCCGCCGAGCGCCGCGGCAATCAGTTCGGTGGCCAGTTCTTCGGCGAGTTTGATCCCAACCAGCGCAACCAGCAGCGAGCCACCACCGCCGGCGCGGGTGGATCGATCATGGTCGTTGACGAGGATCGCGGCACGATCATCTACTACGGCACCGAAGAGCAGCAGAAGCTCCTCGACGATCTGATCAAGGGCATCGATCTTGAGAGCGATGTCATCGTCGTGCGTGAATACAAGCTGCGCTTTGCCAGCGCCGAGAAGGTCGCCGAGATCATCAACGGTCTGCTCACCAACCGCACGCCCGCGGCTCAGTCGAGCCTCTTGCCCGGAGCGAGCGGCTCTTCCCGCAATCAGCGCAATCAGCCCGCCACGCCTGCCGCGACGCCCAACCCCGTCAACATCAGCCTTGGACCGGACTTCAGCGGCGCTCGCGGGGCGGGCGGCGATCAGGGCGTGGGCTTCACCGGCGGCGAGAACGTCTTCGTGCTCGCGGATGCCTCGAACAACCAGGTGCTTGTGAAGGCGCCGGCGCGTCAGCAGCGCGAGTTCGCGCAGCTCATCGAGAGGATCGACCTGCGCAGGCCGCAGGTCCACATCACCGCGCAGATCGTCGCGGTGACGGCGGGCGATGACTTCCGTCTTGCGTTCGAGACGCAGTTGATCAACGCGAGCGGGTCGGGTGGAGTGCTGAACACGAACTTCGGGCTGAGCTCGTTCCCCGCCAACGCGGGCATCGACACGGCCAAGACGGTGAACAGCGGTCTGGGCGGCTTGACGGCGGCGGTGATCAAGAGCCAGTACGTCCCCTTCGTGATCAACACGCTCGCGACCACGACGGACACGCGGATTCTTGCGCAGCCGTCGGTGATGGTGAACGACAACGAAGAGGCGACCATCGAGCGCATCGACGAGCAGCCCACCACCCAGAGCAATCAGGGAACGTCGACGACGACGACGAGTTTCGCCGGATACGAGAAGGCGGGAACGAACCTGAAGATCACGCCGCGCATCAGCGGGAATCTGGTGACGCTGGCGGTTGAGTCCGAGCTGTCCGCGTTCGAGGGGACGGGTTCGGGCGGGATTCCTCCGCCGCGCAACACGGCGAACATCGTCAACAAGGCGGTGACGGTGCCGAGCGACATGACTGTGGTGATCGGCGGGATCACGCTCAACGCGCGGACGGACTCGGTGCGCAAGGTTCCGGTGCTGGGGGATATCCCGCTGGTGGGCTATCTGTTCCGGGACACCAACAAGACCGAGCGGCGGACGGTGCTGTACATCTTCATCACGCCGCGGATCGTGACCGATCCGTCGTTTGAAGATCTGCGGCTGTTGACGACGGGCCCGCAGTCGCAGATGGAGATGGAGAAGGATCTGCCCCCGCTGCGTCCGGTGCTGGTGGATTTCTTTGTCCCCGGCGTGGAGGCCAAGGGTGGCGAGCGTCCGAGCCTGACTGGTCCGGAGCTGAAGCCCCAGCCGGTGCCGGGCTTTGAGCCGATCAAGTCGTCGGATCCGCTGCCGCCGCCTCTGCCTTTGGGCAATCCGCTGATGCCCAAGAAGTGAATTCGCGCGCGAGCAAGAGGCGAGTGAGCAACAGGCGAGTGCGTAACAGGAAGGTGTGATGAGTCGCAACGCAAAGACCAACCTACTCTCGGTGCTCAAGCCGGCGAACAAGCCGGCGAGTAAGCCGCCGGGCGGGGTGGCGGAGTCCGGGCGGGGCGGCGTGCTGTCGCGGGAGTGGTCGCGCGTGGCGGAGGTCTTTGGCCCGCTGCGCGTGACGGGGGATCAGCTCCGCGCGTTCCAGCAGGCCGAGGGATCGGACGAGGAGCCGTGGGACACGCTGCTCTCGACCCTGGCGATGGACGAGCACGTGGCGCTCGAGCTGTTGTCGAGGCGCACGGGGCTGGCGTTCCGCGCCGAGCCGCGGCTGGAGGAGTCGGCGTCGAAGTTCTTTGAGGTGATCTCTCCCGACGTGGCGCGGCGGCACAACGTGGTGGGGATCGACTCAGACGGCACGACCATGACGGTGGCGACGGCGCAGCCCTTCCAGCCCGCGGTCTTCAACATGATCGAGGACGAGCTGCACATGTCGGTGCGGCTGGTGCTCACGCCGCGCGGAGCGGTGGCCAACCTGATCAACCGCGGGTACGAGCGTCGTCAGGATCTGGTGACCGAGATCATCGACGAGATGCCGCTGGATGAGCGCACGATCGCCAGCGTGGCGGGGAGCGTGGGCAGCGCGACGGACCTGTTGCAGCTGGCGCGCCAGACGCCGGTGATCCGTCTGGTGAACATGATCCTCTTCGAGGCTCTGCGTCGCCGGGCCAGCGACGTGCACATCCATCCCATGGAGAACAAGCTGGTCATCCGGTTCCGCGTGGACGGGATGCTGATCGATGCGTTCAGCCCGCCTCTGAGCCTCGCGCCGGCGATCAGTTCCCGTCTCAAGGTGATGACCGAGCTGGACATCGCCAACCGCCACAGCCCGCAGGACGGACAGACCAGCGTCCGCGTCGGCAGCCGCAAGATCGACATCCGCTTCTCCTGCATTCCGACGATCTATGGCGAGCGTCTGGTGCTGCGTCTGCTGGATCAGAGCCAGACACAGCTCAGCCTCGACGCGGTGGGCATGACCCGCCACATGCAGGCGGCATTGCTGGATCTGGTGGAGCGTCCGACAGGCATCATCCTGGTGACCGGTCCGACGGGCAGCGGCAAGACGACCACGCTCTACGCGGCCCTCGGGCGCATCGACCGCGCCAGCCGCAACGTCATGACGATCGAGGATCCTGTCGAGTACCACCTCGACGGGATCAGCCAGATGCAGGTGAACGTCAAGCGCGGCGTGACGTTCGCGGCGGGCCTGCGCAGCCTGCTGCGTCAGGACCCCGACGTGATTCTGGTGGGCGAGATCCGCGACGCCGAGACGGCACAACTCGCGATTCAGGCCTCGCTGACGGGTCACCTCGTGCTCGCGACGCTGCACACCAACGACGCCCCCAGCGCGATCACGCGACTGATCGACATCGGTGTCGAGCCCTATCTGGTCACCTCCACGCTGCTGGCCGCGATGGCGCAGCGGCTGCTTCGCCGCACGTGCGCCTCCTGCAAGGGCAGCGGCAGCGGTGAGGGGGCGGGGCCGGACGGTCGCTGCGAAACCTGCATGGGCAGCGGGTACAAGGGACGCGTGGGCGTGTACGAAATCATGACCATGACCGACGAACTGCGTTCGCTTACGCTCAAGAACGCCGATGCCGGCGCCCTCTACGACGCGGCCCGGCGAGCCGGTTTCCGCAGCATGAAGGACGACGCGGCGGAGAAGGTGGCGGCCGGGCTGACCGATCAGGCGGAGGTCTTCCGTGTACTGCACTGATCGGTTCCGCCGGGGCGGATCGCGGCGGCTGGCCATGGCGCATCTGGCGGTCTGCTTGGCGGCGTCTCTGGTGGCGGGGGTGGGTCTGGGCGGCTGTGCCGCGCAGCGTCCGTCGCTGACACCACGGCAACTGGGCGAATTGCGCGAGCACGAGGTGCAGCAGCTTCGCACCGAGGTGGTTGTGCTCTCGGCCAAAGTCGTGCGGCGGATGCAGGCCGAGCAGGATGAAGCGGAGGCGGCACGCGCGCGGGGCGAAACGCCCGAGCCTCCGACACTTGACGTTCTGGCGATCTCGGGCGGCGGCGACTGGGGCGCGTTCGGCGCGGGGGTGCTGCGCGGCTGGCGCAAGCTGCAGGGTGCGGACGCGATGCCCCAGTTTGACGTGGTGACGGGCGTCAGCACGGGAGCGCTCATCGCGCCGTTCGCGTTTCTGGGCGACGACTCCTCGATCGAGCAGATCGTCAACCTCTACAGCAACCCCCGCGACAGCTGGATCGAGCTGCGCGACTTGTTCGTCTTTCTGCCTTGGCGTCAGAGCTTCATGAGCACCGAGGGTCTGCGCGGCGACGTCGAGGCGCAGCTCTCGCCCGAGATGATCCAGCGGATCGCCGGCGAGGCCGCCAAAGGACGGTCCCTGCTGATCGGCACGACGAATCTCGACCTGGGCACGACGCGCGTCTGGAGACTTGGCGAAGAAACGCGCCGGGTCAGCAGCGCCGAAGACGCCGAACGCGTGTACGACATCCTGATGGCCTCGGCGGCGATCCCGGGCGTCTTTCCCCCGGTCGTCATCGACGGCGCGTTGTACGTCGACGGCGGGGTGACCTCCAACGTGCTCCTGGGCGCGAACCTCCGCGCCGACGAGTCGATCGTGGGTTCGTGGCGACGCACGTTTCCCGGGCGGCCGATGCCGCGCATGCGCTTCTGGATCATCGTGAACAACACGCTCGCCGACGAGCCGAGCATCGTGAAGCCCACGTGGCCGAGCATCACCTCCAAGAGCCTGCTGGTCTCGACGCGCTCGGCAACGCGAGCGATGCTCCAGGCCTTCCTGCTGCAAGCCGAGCTGCTCCGGCGTACCGAGGGCGTCGAGATCGAGGCCAGGTTCCTGCAGGTCCCAGACGACTTCAAGCCGCCGGTCGAGGGATCGTTCCAGGCTCCGACGATGAGAGAGCTTGTGCGGCTGGGTGAAGAACTCGGGTCCGACCCGCAGAATTGGCGGACCGCCCTGCGCCAGTACGAGGCACGGGAGATCCCGTCGGACGAGCCGGCACAGAGCGGGCGGTGAACGCTGTGTCCCGCGCCAGGAGTGGAGCATGCGAGTCGTCCCTGTCACGCTCGAGGGCCGGTTTGTTCGTCTTGAGCCGCTGAGCGAGATCCACGCGTCCGATCTGCTTGCGTACACCGCGCGCGACACCTTCACGCACTTCCTTGATCCCGATCCCCAGTGGACGCTCGAAGGATGGCGGGGGTGGGTGCGCGATGCGGCGGCGCAGGCGGGGCGGCTGGCCTTCGCCGTGATCGATCGCCAAGGTCTCGCGTCGGCTGACGGCACGTCGACGAACCGCGTGCCTGCCGGGGCGTGCATCGGCAGTTCGTCGTTCATGGACATCCGTGAGCGGCACCGTGGCGTCGAGATCGGCTTCACCTTCTACGCCCCCGGCGGCCGCGGGACGCCGATCAACCCCGAGTGCAAGCTGCTGATGCTTCGGCACGCCTTCGAGGCCTGGGGCTGCGAGCGCGTCCAACTCAAGTGCGACGGACGCAACGTCCGCAGCCAGGCGGCGATCGCCAAGCTGGGCGCTGTGCGCGAGGGTGTGCTTCGCCGCCACATGGTCGTGCGCGACGGGTTTGTCCGCGACACCGTGATGTTCAGCATCGTGCGCGAGGAATGGCCGCGCGTGCGCGATGGCCTGCTGGCCCGCTTGCCCGAGTGAAGAGGCCCGCGAACGGGCCGACGAAGGGCCCGGGGACGGGCCGTGCGATCGGGTTCTACGATTCGGCGTGGCCAAGAAGCGACAGATCGTGCTGATGAAGGGCGGGCTGACAGGCGTGGCGGCGTTGTCGGCGGGAACCCGTCCGTCTCGACCCGACTCACCCCATCAGGTCGGACCGCTGGGGACGCCCAAAGAAGTGCGAGAGATCCTCGCGCAGTACAACACCGCGCCCGACGGCTCGCCCCGAAGCTCGTCGCTGGGCACCGAAGTGCTGCACGGACCGGGCCTGGTGGTTGAGCTGGCGACGAACACCAGCGAGGTGCAGCAGGCGCTGGTGACCGTGACCGACGATGACATCGCCTGGCCGGTGCTCAGCCGCCTGTGCAAGGCCGCGGGCTGGAAGATGATGGACGTGGAGAGCGGCCGGGTCTTCGGCTGAGCGCGACGCGAAGGGAGCCTGCATGCCGACCTATGTCTACGAGATTCTCGACAAGAAGGGCGAGCCGACCGGCCGCACCTTCGAGATCGTGCAGTCGATGAAGGAGGATGCGCTGACGCGTCATCCGGAAACGAACGAGCCGGTCCGTCGTGCCATCGTGGCGCCGGCGATCGCGGGCAACTGGTCGCCCATCAAGGAAAAGAGCGTTCTGTCGAACAAGAACCTCGAGCGACTGGGCTTTACCAAGTACGAGCGCAAGGGCAAGGGCTACATGGAGCGCGTCGCGGGCAAGCAGGGCCCGCGGTCGATCTCGGCCGACGACTGAGCCGGGCGAGGTGGCTTACGACACGCCGGCGGTCTGGGTCGCGTCGTTCCGCGACCCGTTCATGGTGCCGCTGCGCGAGTCGGGCGCGGGCTTGCGTTCGCGGATCTGCTGGGTGCGTGGGGTATCGCCGGTGAAGGTGAGGCCGGCCCGCTCGCAGAGGAGACGCGAAGAAATCTGGGCCGAGAGGAAGATGGTGGGCAGGCCGCTGCCGGGGTGTGTGCCGCCGCCGACGAGGTAGACGTTCTCGGTGAAGGGCAGCAGGTTCTGGGGGCGCTTGTGGAGCATCTGGCCCAGGTTGTGCGCGAGGTTGAAGGTCGAGCCGAAGTTGATGTTCATGCCCTCCCACGTGAGCGGGGTGTACATGACTTCGGTGCGGATGCGTGATCGCAGATCGGGTCCGAGCGCCTTTTCGCCCAGGATCTGCTGCATGCGATCGAGCGTGCGTTCGCGGTAGCGGTCCTGCTCGGCCTTCCAGTCCACGCCGCGAGGGTTGGAGTTCTTGAGGTTGGTGATGGGCACGAGCACGTAGAGAGCGCTGTGTCCTTCGGGGGCGAGGGTCGGGTCGATCGCGCTGGGGTTGCAGACGTAGACGCTGGGAGATTCGGGCAGTTCGCCCGTGCGGGTGATCTGGTCGATGTTGCGCTGGTAGTCCTCGGCGATGCAGATGGTGTGGTGGGGCAGGTTCACCTTCCCCTCGACGCCCAGGTAGAGCATGAACGTCGAGCAGGAGTACTTGCGATCGTCGAGCGCGCGGTCGCTGAACGATCGTCCGCCCGCCGCACGCACCTCTTCGGGGATCAGGCGCTTCATCGCCCAGGTCGCGTCGGCGTTGATCACGACGTGATCGAAGCGGGTTGTTCGGCGCGCGTCGCCCTTGCCGGTTTCGACGCCCACGGCCCGCTGACCCTGAAACTCCAGGCGCTCCACCGGCGTCGACGTCTTGACCTCAACGCCCAGCTCCTCCGCCAGCGACGCCAGCGCCGTCATCAGGGCGTTGCACCCGCCGATCGGGTGCCAGATGCCGTATTCGTACTCGATGAACGGCAGGATGGTGAACAGGCTCGGGCAGTCGTACGGGCTCATGCCCAGGTACTTGCTCTGGAAGCTCACCGCCAGCTTCACGTGCGGGTCGCTGAAGTACTTGCTCAGCAGCTGGTGCACGCTCAGGTGCGGCTGCAGCACCGGTGCGACCTTGAGGGTGTCTTTCCACGTGTTCTTCGCGAACAGGTCCAGCGGCGAGCGCATGGGATTGCGGAGGATGCTCTCGCTGTGGCGCAGCTTGTAGCGGTTGTCGTCGATGAACCGTGCGAACGCCCGTCCGTCGGCCTCGTTCACGCGTCCGAGCCGTCGCCCCATCTCGGCGATGTCCTGCGTCGCGTCGATCACCGTCGGCTCGCCGCCCGGGCGACCGATGACCAGGCGGTACATGGGATCAAGCCGGCGCAGGTCGCAGTAATCGCCCAGCCGTCGTCCGGCCGCGGCGAAGATCTCCTCAAGCACATAGGGCATGAGGAAGAAGGTGGGCCCGGTGTCGAAGTGGTAGGTCTCGCCGCGGTCGGTCGTCCGCGTGATCCGTGCCGAGCGCCCGCCGACGCGGTCCTGTGCCTCATAGAGCGTCACCTTCGCCCCGCTGGAGGCCAAAAGAACCGCGGACGCCAGGCCGCCGGGCCCGGCCCCGATGATCGCGACAGTGGGTGACGAACTTCGCAAGGTCAGACTCCGGAGGGGACGGGAGATCGGCCGGGTCGCACGGCATCGCAACCCAAGCAGCGAGGATAGGTTTGGGAGGTAGATCGCCGCCAAGTCCCTTCGGCCCGGGGCGAAGGGCCGACGCGGCATCTGTCGAAATCCCCGCCCAACCGACCCGCGCCAGAAATTTGTGATCATTTGGTCCGAAATCAGAGAGCGACCCTTGCACGTGTCTGCGGGGGGGGGGTATTCTGCACCCATGGGGACGCGGCTGTTGATCGCGGCGGTCGGTGTGCTGGGGCTCTGCGGCACGGCGTTTTCGTCGGTCGCGTCGACACCTCTGACGAAGGAACGGTTGATCGCCTGGCTTGACGCCGAGGCGGCGGCGGCGCAAGACCCGGAGTTCTTGCGCGGCAAGGTGATTTCGTACCGCTTGCACTATGGCTTCGTGCCGACGGCAGCGGAAGTCGAGCAGATTCGACGCCAGGTTGAAGGCAAGCCCGATCATCCGCTGCGCCACGAGCTGGAGAGAATGGAACGCAGGCTCCGAGATGGCCAAGATCGCAAAGTTGTTCGCTGTGTTCGTTTCGACGCAACGCGCTGGCGGATTGCGACAGAAGAACTTTCGCTCGGACAGACGATCGATGACGCGGCCGACGGCAACCTGAATTGGGCCTTGTCGAGCGTGCCCGGACAATTGCTCATTGCCGACAAAGACTCTCCGGAGGGGTTCTCGTCACGCTTCATGCTCTTCGATGTCGGTCCCGGGGTTCGGCTTTCGACGCTCATCTTTTCTGGGGCGCACTGTTGGGGCGCGTGGTCTCGAAGGCATGTTTCACAAACGATCGAAGGCGACCGTTGGACAGCCGCGATCGCTACATTTTCGCCTGAGGGCGAGCGGAGCAGTGAGTATGTCTTCGAAGGTCGGTACGACGAGGGGAAGGGCGTTCCGATCGTTATCAAGCGTCGTCCGAGCGACGCCTTTGCACCCGGCGACGACTTCAAGGACGTCATTGAATTCTCCGGGCATCAGTGGAACGAACCACTTCGACGATTCGTGCCTTCGACCGTTGTGATTCACAACGATCCGACCGAGGGCGGGCTCCGCATCGAGTTTCTCGGCGCGACTGAAATCTCGGAGCGCGAGTTCTCTGAACTGACCAAGCCGCCCGTGCCCGGTCGAGAGGATCCGTGGAGGCAGGGTGTGGTGATCAAGACTGTGCTGGACACACGACCGTCGGTCGGCAGGTACGAGGCTGTTGATGCTGGGGGCGGTCGATCTCTCATCTCGCGTCTATCCGCCCCGCCCGAAGAAGACCAGACAAGCTGGCGATGGGCAGGATGGGCGGCTCTCTCAGCGGTTTTCACGGTGTTCGTCGTCCTCGTGTGGAGGCGGCGTTCACAGGCCTCCCCATGAAAAGAGGTGTTGAGTGCTTCGAGTTCGCACGATCGCATTGGCCGTTGTCTCGGCATGTACTCTGTTCGGATCGGTCGGAGTGGTCGTGGCGGCGGACCACGCTCCGGCGCCACCTTTCGAACCGGGCGGTTGCAACATCACCAAGGACAAGGGCTTGTTCTGCAAGAACTTGCCGATGCCCTTCCCAGATTGTCCGCATCTGGTCGGCGTCGATTTTGAGCAGCAAGTGCTCGGGTCCGCTCGAACCGGCACGAACGACTCGACGGCGATCCCAAGCACATGCACCGCGAAGATCGCGACGAGCAGGCCGCAAGGTCGCTGCGTTTATCCCGATTCGTTCACGACTTACAGCTACGTCTGCGTTGTCGCCACCGGTACGCCATGCTCGACGCCCCCCGGCAATGAGCAGTAGTTCGATCAGATCCACCACGTCAAACAGCGATCGAGTCTGGCTGGAGGTCGTCGGTGCCGCGAGCGTCCGTCATCTCGATCATTCGGACGGCGCTCGCGGCTCCGGTCTTCATCTTTCTCTTCTTCGCGGGCACGGGGAAGTTGATCGCGCTTCCCGAGGCCGCGAGCAGCGTGCGGGATCTGCGCATTCTGCCCGACACGTTCGTGCTTCCAGCGATCCTGCTGATCTCGTGCGTCGAGGTGGCGATCAGTCTCTCGTGGCTGCGGAATCGCCGGTCACTTGCGGCGCCAGCGCTCGCCTTTGTTCTGTTGATGACTTTCAGCGGCGTCTACGCGTGGCTTCTGCATCAAGGCATCAGCCCGACCTGCTCGTGCCTGGGTGAATGGTCGCGCTACTTCGCCCTCAAGATCGAGGGGCGGCAGACGCTGTGGCGCAACGGCGTATTCCTCACGCTTTTGGCGACGAGCGTCGCCTGCCTTTTCCTTGAGCCGGGCCGAGGTCGGCACAAAGGTGGGCACCAAGGCGTGATCGGCGCAGGGTCCGACGAGTCTGTGCCGGAGTCGCGGGCGACCTCTCTTCGGGCCGAGCGGGCAGGCTTCACGATCATCGAGTTGCTGCTCGTGATCGTGATGATCGCGATCCTGATCGCGCTGACGCTGCCCACGCTGGCGACCATGCACCACAGCACACGCCGCATCGTCAGCGCGTCCAACCTGCGATCGCACGTGCAGGCGATGACGCTGTACGCGGGCGATTCTCGCGAGATGGCTCCCTACTTCACAGACCCCAGCGCGACGCGCACGATCCTGCGGTGGAAAGACCTCGCCGTCCAGAGCCGCTATTTCGACGCGCACATCTTCTGGCCGATCGTTCTGTCGAGCGGTGGCTACGGCGCGAGCCCGTTCGATCGCGTGTTTGTGGGCCCCGGGGTCCGGCCCAGCTTTATTTCGTCGTACCACTACTCGTGTGTGTTCCTCGCCCCGCCGGTCTATTGGGACCCGTCGACGCGGACCGGGCGATCGCAACTCGGGCCCACGAAACTCTCCGACGTGCGATTCCCAGGTTCCAAGGTTCTGATCAACGACGAGGTGGAGTTCGCGCTCGCGGCGGACCGGCGCTCCGATCCGCGCGCGGTCGTTCGCGTTCCGCCCGGCCGCCAGAACTTTGGCATGGTCGACGGGTCGGTCCTTGTGCGAGATCGATCCGAGCCGCTGCCCGGTTACGAGCGCGGCGACGGGAGCGACCTGAACTTGTCGATTCACCTCGGCGACACGGGCGGCGGGCTGCACACGCTCGGGGGCATCTGGGGCCGCGACTTCAAGCGCTGAGCGCGATCGGCGTCCTTACCGCCCGCGCCCGGGCATCTTCCCGAACATCCGCTTGGGCGGGAGCTTCGTCGGCACGATCCCGCCGGGGAACTTGCTCGCGTCCACCTTCGCCGGGTCGGCGGCGGGCAGCTCGAGCTTGGACTGTTCCATGCGGCTGACCTTCGGCGCCGGGGGCGGCGGAGGAGGAGCATCGCCTTCGGCGCGTTCGAGCTGCAGGCCGCCTTGCGGACGCCCGCCGGGGCCGTCGTCGCGCCAGCCCTGGGGCGGCGGGTTGCCGACGAAGTCGGGGTATTCGAGCTTTGGGATCTCGGCGTTGATCAGCATCTCGATGCTGGTCAAGAGGTCGCCCTGCGCGGGGGTGACGAGCGAATACGCAAGGCCGCCCTTGCCGGCGCGGGCGGTGCGGCCGATGCGGTGGACGTAGAGCTCGGGGTCGTCGGGCAGGTCGAAGTTGATGACGTGGGAGACGCCCTCGACGTCGATGCCGCGGCTGGCAAGGTCGGAGCAGATCACGACGGCGAGCTTGCCGTCCTTGAGCTGCTTCATGGTGGTGTTGCGCTTGCCCTGGCTCATGTCGCCGTGCATGGCGTGCGCCGGAATGCCTCGGGCCGAGAGGCCGTTGGCGAGTTCATCGACGGTGCGCTTCAGGCGGCAGAAGACCAGCGTGAGGGCCGGCTCCTCGTGGGTGAGCACGTGCAGGAGCATGCGCTTCTTGTCCCACGGGGCGACGGGGATATGGAACTGCTTGACGAGGCTGGCGGTGAGCGAGCCGGCGGTGGTCACGATCTTCACCGGATCGTGCATGTGCTGGCGGGCGAGGCGCTCAACCTCTTCGCTCAGCGTGGCGCTCACGAAGATCGTCTGGCGGCCCTCAGGCGGCGTGCCGGGCTTGGGGCACATGTTCAGGATCCGCTTGATGTCGTCGCGGAAGCCGATGTCGAACATGCGGTCCACTTCATCGAGCACGGCAAAGCGGATGTTCTGCAGGTGGAAGAAGCCGCGCTGGATCATGTCGAGCACGCGGCCGGGCGTGCCGACGACGATGTGCGAGCCGGTCTGGAGCTGGCGTGTCTGGGCCTGGATGGACTGGCCGCCGTAGAGCGTGACGGCGCGGATGGGCGTGTGCTTGGCGAGGTCGTTGATCTCGTCGGTGATCTGGATGGCCAGTTCGCGGGTGGGGGCGAGGATCAGCGCCTGGAACTGCGTGTCCTTGCCGCACATGTGGATGAGCGGAAGGCCGAAGGCGGCGGTCTTGCCGGTACCGGTCTTGGCCTGACCGAGCACGTCGCGCCCGGTGATGGCGACGGGGATCATCTTGGCCTGGATCATCGTGGGCTTCTTGAAGCCCATGTCGGCCAGCCCTTTGAGCACGCTGTTGCGCAGGCCCAGCGAGGCGAAGTCGGCCGCCTCGTCGAAGACGTTGTCCTGAGCGACGGGCTTGAAGTCGTGATGGGTGACGATGCCGTGCACTTCCGCGACCGGATTGGCGGCGGTGATGGCGTCCTGCAGCTCGTGTCCGGAAGTGGCGGCGGGCGAGGGACTTAAGGCTTCGTCAGTGGTGGGGGCGTGAACGGAAAGGGGCGCGTCGGCGGACTGGTGGGACTCCGTCCCGTGGCTCTCGTGCATGGCTCGTACTCGTCAGGCGTGAGGGAAGAACGACAGAAGTCGCGTGCGTCGCGGCACTTGTAGCGGAGACCACTCCGGATCCCCAGCCGAGACGGTGAATAGTAGATCGGCCAAACGGGCGACCGGGGTACGAAATGGGAGAGGGCTTGCCGCCCGGGCGGGCGGCTCCCCGCACCGACCACACGAGCGCATGGGCGTCGGTACGGTTTGCCCGTGATCCGGGTCCGCACCTCGCCAGCTGGCGAGGGATCGAGTCCGCGGTACCAGTCCAGCGGCCCGGGCAGTCCAGAGCAACTCGGATCGGCCACGACCTGTCCCGAGGTTGGTGCCACCAGCGTGCCATCGAAGTCGGCTCTGCGACTTCGATGCTCCGGACCTTGAACGGACAACATCGAAGTTCCGAGGCGGACTTCGACGGCATGTTACACCGTCGCCACGCGGCCGCGCCAGGCTCGCTTGCCCGTCTTGGCCAGGTAGAGCGACCACCACTGGATCGCCGTCATGAACAGGACGCCCACGGGGTGCAGGAGCACCGGCGTCAGGCCCTGCTCGAACCGCCTTGCCAGCAGGTAACGCTGCACCGTCGCCATCAGCACGCACGAGAGCGCGAACGCGCCGGCCATCGCGCTGGGGGCGTGGTCGGGCGACATCGGCAGATGCTGAGGCCACAGATGCGCCACCAGCGCCCAGGGCACCACGACCCACGGCAGGACGTGCGCCAAGAGGTGGACGACGGTGATAAAGACCAGAAGGCCCACCGAGCCGAGGCCCTCGAAGGCGTTCTTGCCAAAGCCGCGCCAGGTCTGGGCGAGGCCGCGATACATCCGCACGCTGAGGAGGTGCGTGCCGTCGAAGAGATCGGTGTGCATCCCGGCCTTGCGGACCTCGCGCGGGAACTTCACGCCGTCGTGCATCGAATCCTTGAACGCGGCGTGTCCGCCGGTGGCGTCGTAGGCCTTGCGCGAGACGAAGATGAACTGCCCGCACGCGGCCGACGCGGCGGGGTCGTTGCTCGACCGCATCCGCGGCATGGGCAGATACGAGAAGAGGATGAAGAAGATCATGGGCACCGCGAGTCGCTCGCTCAGCGTGCCGGTGATCTGGCGCGGGAAGGTCGAGACCAGATCGGCCTTGCGCTGGTGCGCGAAGGCCAGGGCGTCGGCGAGGCAGTCGGGGGCGAAGCGCACGTCGGCGTCGGTGAAGGCGAGGAACTCGCCCCGCGCGTGACGGCTCATCTGCCAGCAGGCGTGCTGCTTGCCGTTCCACTCGGAGGGAAGGGGCTCGGTGGGCACGGCGCGGACGCGCGGGTCAGAGGCGATCAGATCGCGCAGAATGCGGGGCGTGAGATCGGTGGACTGATCGTCGTAGACCAGCACCTCGATGTCGCGGCGGGTGGAGGAGAGAATCGACGAGACGCACGCGAGCAGGTTGGACTCTTCGTTGCGCGCTGGGATGCACACGGAGATCGTGGGGCGATCGGCGCCGGAGGTGTCGCCGCCCGGCCCCCGTGCGGGGCGCCGGTAGATGTTCAGATTGATGATGGTCATCGTGAGCGCCAGCGCGGCGAAGGCCATGGCGACCAGCAACACGATCTCGAGCAGCGTCATGAGCGACTTCCGGGCGCGCCGCGGGCAGGCGGCGCAGGGCTAACGGGGAGATTGGAAGCGACGATCCTCGATCTGGGTCGAGCGGCCCCGGAGCCGCAGCCACAGATCGTAGAAGCGGTTCGTCGAAACGCCCTTGGCGGAGTCAAAGACATGCACGAATCGCGCCGGATCGCGCGAGATGACCCCCGCGGCCAGCTCCACGCGGGACCGCTCCATGGCCTCGGTCATGGAACGGTGCCACGCCGCGGTGCTGTCGGCGCGTTCGCAGGCGATCGGGACGAAACGGAGAAAAACCTCCGGCTTCTGCTCGGTCCAGAAGGCGTACTCGACGCTGACGCCGACGACGCTGACGCCCGGTGTCCGTGCCGCGATCGCCGCGGCTCCCGGACGAAGTGTCACGGGCTCGCGCGGATCGGTGAAGCGTCCCTGGGGTGTGATCCAAAGTGCGCTGCGCGGGTTGCGGGCAAAGACACCCCGAACATACTCGCCCATCGCCTCGAGGCTGCGCGGGTCATCGGGCGCGATGCCGAAGATGCCCAGGCGCTTGAAGATCGAGAACTTGCGGAGCATCGCCGCGTCCATCGGGGCCAACGGCTCGCGCTCCTGACTCGGCCGACGCAGGAAATGCTGGTGCAGCGCCAAGCCGATCAGCGGATCCCACCACGCGCTGTGCGAGACCAGCACCAACGCCGGACCGGACGCGCTGCTCAAGGCCTCGATCGCTCCCGCCCCGTCGGGCATCACGCGCACCGCGGCAAACGATTTGGCGATCATCCGGCGCACGTAGCGGCCGAAGTACAGCGTGAAGCGCGGCGAGTACAACGCGGGGATGAAGTCCACCTCCCGCGACGGGTGAACGCTGCTCGCGGATGCTGTGTCCATGAGCGATCGTTGGCGGGAAACACGCAAGCCGACAGTGCGAGGTGCACGCGGCAGTCAGGCTCCCCGCGCCCACTCCAGCGTCCTTCGAATCCCCTCGCCAAAGTCCACCACCGGCTCATACCCCAAGAGCGACCGCGCCGCGGAGATGTCCGCCGACGAGTGCCGCACGTCGCCCGCCCGGGGCGGGCCGAACGTCGGGGTGCTGTCCACCTTCAGCGCCTCGCCCATGTGCTTCAGCACATCCAGCAGCCGGATGCGTGAGCCCGTGCCGATGTTCACCACCTCGCCCGCCAGCGGCTTGTCGCTCGTCGCCGCCAGCATGTTCGCCAGCACCACGTTGTCGATGTACGTGAAATCCCGCGTCTGTTCGCCGTCGCCCAGCACGCGGGGCTGTCTGCCGGCACTCAGCGTGTCGGCGAACGCGCTGATCACCGCGGCGTACGGGCTCTTGGGGTCTTGCCTGGGCCCGAAGATGTTGAAGTAGCGCAGGCTGATGCACGAGAGGCCGAAGCAGCGGGCGAAGGTGCGGAGCAGGAGTTCGCCGCTGACCTTGCTCATCGCGTAGGGCGACCACACATCCGGGTTGTCGGTCTCCTTGCTGGGCAGGCTGGGCGTGTTGCCGTACGCCGCGGCACTGGCGGCGAACATCACCCGCTTCTCCTTCTTCTCGAGAGCCTTCGCGTCCTTCGCCGCCAGCAGCACCCGCTGCGTGCCTTCCACGTTCACGGAGAGGCACTTCTCCGGCTTCTCGACGGATTCCGGCACGCTGACGAGCGCGGCCTGATGGAAGATGAAGTCGCTCCCCGCGATCGCTTTGCGAAGCGCGGCGTCGTCGAGAATCGAAGCCTTGATGAACTCCACGCCGCCGCCGGATGCCTTCGTCGCATCGCGTGCCGGCGCGAGGTTGGATTCAAACCCGCCCGAGAGATCGTCGAGCACCCGCACGGTTGCGCCGCTGGCCGCCAGCGCGTGTGCGAGATGCGAGCCGATGAAGCCGCAGCCGCCGGTGATGACCGCGACGCGGCCCTTGAGCTTCGAGGCGATGTGCGGGAACTGGGTGGGAATGAAGTGGGGCATAGGTGTTGCGGGTGTGATGCGGTGGAGAACAGAGTTATCGACCACGAGAAACCATCTCTTCCAGACTCGTCACCATCTTCGCGCACGTCTCCCCCCACCGGAACCGCAGAGACCGCTCAAACCCGCGGCGGCGCAGTTCCTCCGCATACGCCGCGTCGGTCAACACCCGCCGCAGTGCCGCGATCAGGCCCGCCTCATCGTCCGGCTCCACGAACGCCGCCGCGTCGCCCAGCACCTCCGGCATCGCGCAGCAGCGGCTCGACACCACCGGCGCGCCGAAGCTCAGCGCTTCCAGCGGCGGAATCCCGAAGCTCTCACACACGCTCAAGAACGCAAAGCACCGCGCCCGCTTGAATGCATCCTCCACCGCCTCGCCCGACAGTCGCCCCTCGATCTGCACCGCATCAGGCACGCCCGCATCCCGCGCTATCTGCCGCATCGACTCGGCGTACCCCTCGTCGAAGACGCGTCCGACGATGCGGTACGTCAATGACTCCAAGCCCTGCTCTTTCCGCAGCGCGCACACCGCGCGAGCCACCAGGTGCTGCCGCTTGTGGGGCGTGACATCACTCACCGTCAGCACTTCCAGCGGCCGCGCTGTGAGCGCCGGCATCGCCGCCGCCTCGCGCGACGCCCACGCGTCCGGCACCGCGTTGTAGAAGACCTCCGCTCGCGCGGGCGTCACCTTCTCCCAACCCAGAATGAGATCACGCAAGTAGCCGCTGGTGAAGCCGACGAACGACGCGTGCTTGAGCGAATGTCGAATCGCGCGGCGGCGCAGCGCGGCACCGAGGCTGCCCTTGACGCCGTGCGCCATGAACGGCAAGTACGGCACCGGGTCCTGACAATGCGCGATCATCGGCACGTTGAGCCGCGGCGGCTTCTGGCCGTTGAGCTGCACCACCGCGCCTACCCGCTGCTCGCGGCACCAGTTCACCAGCGTGAAGTTCTCAAAGACGAGCCGCGAGCGCAAGCGGCCGGTGCCCTCGGGCGCCCAGAAGAAGCGCACGTTGGCGGGAAACGTCTCGCGCCGCATCGGTTCGTGGAAGGCGCTGCCACCGGTCATGACGAGTGTGAACGTCCACGACGGCCGCAGCATCGCGAGCCCGCGAAGCACCTCGCGTGCGACCGTGAACCCGCCGCCGCTGCTGACCGACAGCGCGTTGATCAGGACGTGCGGATCGGCTTTGGCGGCGTGGGTTGGAGGGTGGGTGAGAGGGGGGGCTTGCATCGTCGGGTACGTTCTAGGGCCGAAGTGACGAACCTGAGTCAGGCATCGGCGAGAGGCAGGGAGCGAGAACAGGCGGCCGTGGTCGAGGGGTGCGGTGGACCGTGGGGACTGTGCGAGCGGCGCGATCTATCGGGGGTCGCGCTGCGTCTGGGCCCTTCTCGGACCGCTCTTGCGTCCACGAAGGCGGATCATTGTGACGATGCAAGAGACGAGAAGCCGCGCACGCGTCGCGGCGGATGGATGGAGAAGGAGTGCAGCCTATGGAACGCCTCGCGACGACCGTCCCTGCTCAGCTACGCCGATCGACCGCCCGTCGTTCGACGATCGGCTGGTGGTGGTCCGCACTTGCCGCGGCAAGCGCGGCGCTGATGGCGCCCCCGACCCTCGCTGGTCCGAGCGCCACCTACGAGGTGCGCCTTTCGATCCAAAGTCGAAACAAGGACCGCATCCAGACCCGCGGCGTGCCGCTGGTCAACGACATCATCGGCGGCTCGATGGGTCTCAACCCCACGCAAGGCCCGCACATGATCGCCGATGATCCGACGTTCTACGACCGGCACCGCGTCGAGTACACCGCCGATCTCAACGCCACCATCCCCGATCCGAACTTCAACGGCATCGTGATGATCGACTACGAGTACTGGTGGCCCGCGTGGGAGTGGAGCCAGAACGTCCAGCCCGCGTGGCGGAACTACGTCCAGACCAAGCGACAGGATCTGCTCGCGGGCCGTCCCGTCGGGGAGCACGAGGCCATCATCCGGCAGGCCTATCGCGATGAAGTCCGGCGCTACTACGAGTTCACCGTCGCGCTCACACGCCAGCTCCGTCCCCGCGCCAAGGTCAGCTTCTACGGCATTCCGCTGCGTTCGTACTGGATCTTCAACGGCGTCCCGCAGTACGGCGTCGATCTCGCCCGGTATCGCGAGATCCACGAGGTCGAGATGGCCTGGTACTTCGACCTCGTCGACGTCGCCTTTCCCTCGATCTACCCCGTCTACTCCGTCGCGTCGCCCCCCGGGCCGCGACAGGTCGAGCCCTCGGCGAACGAGGCCTACATCCTCGGCATGTCGTCCGAGGCCGTGCGCGTGTCGCGCGGCAAGCCGGTCTATCCGTTCTTCATGCTGCGCTACCACCCCTCCTCGGGCTTCAGCGGCCAGTTCATCAACATGCTCAACCTCCGCCAAGGCATCGAGATTCCGCGACAGGCCGGCTGCGCGGGCGTCGTCATCTGGGACTTCTTCTACGACGACAATGAGCTCAACGCCTGGCAGGCTTACTACGACACCACCGCACGCGACGTGATCTACGGCGCCATCTACCCCGGCGGCGCCGGTGGGTCGGGCTCCGGCTCGGGCGGGTCCAGCTCCGGCGGATCGAGCGGCTCAGGCTCTGGTGGCGGTTCCGGCGGCACATCCGGCGACGGCTCGGGAGGTGGCTCCGGTGGCGGCAGCGGCGATCTCGTCCCCGATGACCAGCCCGTTCTTGACAACAACAACCCGCCCATCGATGACTTTGGCAGCCCCTGGGGGGGCACCGGCGGCGGCTCCAATCCCTTCGATGATGAAGGGGCGGCTGCCGAAGACGGAAGCGGTCGAAGTGGCGGCGGCGGTGGTGGAGGAGGTGGCGGTGGTGGTGGCGGCGGCGGTGGTGGCGGTGGTGGCGGTGGTGGCGGGGGTGGTGGAGGTGGTGGTGGGGGTGGCGGCGACTTCGGCGGTGGCGGTGGCGGCGGTGGCGGAGGCGGCAGCAGCGGCAGCGCTCAGGTCTCCATCTTCGCCGGCTCCGGCGTGAGTGACGAATCCTCCGGTTCTTCCGATGCCGCTGCGGCACCCGTCGCGGACGGGCCAGCTATGGCGTCTCTGACCGCGCGTGAGTTCCGAGCGCTGCGAGGCAGCGGGCGCGTTCGTCTGAAGAGCTTCACGCCCACCGAACTCGCCCAGGCGCTCGCTCGCGCCAACCAGAGCGGCCGCACGCGAGATCTGCGCCAGCCCGGCATGCCCGCTCCGGCTCGACCCGTCCCGGTCGCGCCCGCCGTGGCCAACGCGCCCACCGAGTAACGTCGAGTTCAGGCTCACTCCACGGCCGGGCCTTGCCCGGCCGTTTCTTTTTCCCGGCACGCGCGACGCTCCCGCTGCGTCGGCTTTGTGCCGATACTTCTCACGCGATGCGCATCCTGCACGTCACCTACTCGCTCGCCGCCGATCAGGGCGGGCCCACGATGGTCACCACCCGCGTCGCCGCCGCGCAGGCCGGGCTGGGGCACGAGGTGACCATCCTCACGCGCCAGAGCGCGACCAAGGAAACGCCGCTGCCGGAGATCGCCGGTTCGGCGCAGGTGCGCATCGAACGCATCCCGCCTCAGGGAACGCTTGCGAAGATCCGGGGCACCGACTGCCGGGCTCTGCTCCGTTCGCTTGTGGCGGCGCACGACGTTGTGCATGTTCACAACATCTGGGACCCGATCCTGATCCACGCGGTGAACGAAGCGCGGCGCCAAGGCAAGCCCGCCGTCCTCTCGCCTCACGGGATTCTCACCCGCTGGGCCCTCAGCGAAAAGCGGCTGAAGAAGTCGATCGCGATGAACCTCGCGTATCGGCGCGCGATCTTTCGCTTCGACCGCGTCCACGCCCTGTCGCGCTTTGAAGAGGAGGAGATGCGCGTCTTCGGCTGGACCAGGCCGATCGGCATCGTGCCCAACGGCGTGTTCTTGTCCGAGATCGATCCCTTGCCTCAGCCGGGCGTGTTTCGCGCCAAGCACCCTGAGCTCTCGAGCGATCCGTACATCTTGTTCCTGTCACGCCTCCATCCGATCAAGGGCCTGCCCATCCTCGTCGACGCGTTCCGCAAGGTGCTCGAGCGCGTGCCGACGGCGCGGCTGGTGATCACCGGGCCTGACTTTGGCATGCAGAAGCCGATCGAGGAGCAGGTGGCGCGGCTGGGGCTTGGTGCGCGCGTCCATCTGACCGGGCCGATCTTTAGCAAGGACAAGTTCGCCGCGATGGTCGATTCGTCGTGCTTCTGCCTGCCCAGCGGGCACGAGGCCTTCAGCGTCGCGATCGCCGAGGCGATGGCGGCACGCTCGCCGGTGGTGATCAGCGAGGAGTGTCACTTTCCCGAGGCCCAGGACGCGGGCGCGGGATTTGTCGTTGCGCGCACGGTCGAGGGCGTGGCCGAAGGCCTGCTCAAGATCCTGAGCGACCCGGCCAAGGGCCGTGCGATGGGCGAGGCGGGCCGCCGCCTGATTGAAGAGAAGTTCACGTGGGAAGCGGTGGCCCGGGCGTTGGTCGAGCTCTATCGCCTGTCCTGACAATCACATGCGCGTGGGTCCGATCGGCCACGACCCGCCTCGCCGTTCCGGCGGCGGCTGCGACGTGATCAGCCAAGCCGAACCGGCCGGGGCGTCGCTCCGTACCGTAGTAAGTGGTCACTATACTTCGTGAAGCAGTGGTGGGGCGCAGGCCGCGGAAAGCGAGCGGTCCACCGCGGTCCTCGGCGTGGAGCGGCGTTGGAAGGGAGCAAGTCATGAGCGTGCGCAGGCGGGTCGGTGTGTTGGGCGGTCTGGCGGCGATGGTGATCGTGATGTCGGGCTGCACGGTCGGCTACACCGCCGACGTGCGCAACACGACGACGCAGCCCATTCAGGCGGCTCTGGTCCGCGCGGACGGGTCGGGGCAGCCGATCGTCATCGCCAGCGAGCGGCTTGGGCCGGGCAACCGCGCTCAGGTCAGCCGCTACAACGTGCCCGACGGCTGGATGGTCTATCTCGAAGTCGACGCGATGGGCAATCCCGGGCAAGCGCGCCGGATGGATCTCAAGCCCGGCACGACGACGGTCAAGGTCAGCCAGGACCCGCCCGGGCCGCAGGGCCGCCTGTCGATCGAGCCCGTGCTCGATTGAGCGGCGGCGGCGTGCCGTCGGCTGTTGATCAATAGATCTCGCTGAGCCAAGGCGTGGAGCCGTGCGCGTTGGCGAACGCTGCCGCCACGTTGTCGAGCATGGCATCGTCCGCGCACGCGACGAGTCCGGCGGCACGCAGGGCTCGTGGTGTCTGCCAACCGCTGAAGATCGGGGCGAGGGTTCGAACGTCGAGCGCGACGGCGGGCTCGGCGTCGTCGCCGCGCGAGACCCGGGCCCGACCGGCTTCGATCGCGACGCGCCAGGTGCCCTGATTCTCGGGGAACAGATCGTCCGAGACGCGCAAGGCGAATGACGTGCGCAGCGAGGGCGCAAAGCCGCGATCTTCGAGCGCCCGCCGGACGTTCATCACGCGCAGCATCCAGGAGACGGCGTGCGAGGATTTGAAGTAGTCCTCGCTGAGCATGGAAAGTGCCGGGTGCTGCGCCGGGACCATCCAGACGGCGCGGTCTGAGGTGGACCAGTGGTCGGCGAGGAAGCCGAGGAATCGAGCCCACGCCGCGGGGGTTTCGCAGACCGCGTCGCGGACGAGCAGCTCGATCCCGCTGTCGCCGCGGGTCTGGTGGTAGAAGAAGTAGCCCTCGACGCGTCCGGTCGAGAGGCGTCGGATGGCGTAGCCGTGCGTCGGTTCGCGCTTGAGCGCGTAGACCTGGGTGCGCCAGACGTTCGCGGGCCGGTCGAGATGGCCGTCGAAGGCGGGCGCGACGCGGGCGTAGAGGTCGCGGATCGAGGCGTGGACGGAGTGGGCGTCGGGCGCGCGTGCGCGGATCTCTTCGCTGTTGGCGATGGCCTCGAGGCGCAGGTCTTTGTCGTTCCACGCGGCGACGCACTCGCGTCGCGGGCGGATCTGGTTGAGGGTGAGGGCGGTCTCGACGCGGGCGCCCGCCTGCTCGAATCCGGCGGATCGGTAGACCGGCAGCGTCGCAGGGAAGAGGCCGGCGAGGGGACGATCGGAGCTCATCGCCTCGAGCATCGCCTCGCGCATCAGCACCTTGCCCGCGCCCTTGCCCCGGTGTTCCGGGAGGAGCACGACCGCGCCGACGCCGGTGAGGCCCACGGATCGCCCGCCGAAGTAGACGCCCAGCGGGATGAGCTGCAGGCCGCCGACGAGCGTGCCGTCGACCCGCAGCACCCGGACGCAGTCGTGCCCCCAGTCGCGCACCCAGCCGCGTGCCATCTCCGGGTCCCAGGCGAAGGCGCGGGCGACGACGGCGCTGTAGTCATCGCACTCGGTGGTCGATGCCGCACGGGCGTATTCGATCTTCATGCACAACCGTAGAACCGCGCGGTTGCGATTCCCGGCCCGCGCGGCCGAGGCCCGCGTCAGGTCCAGCGCGCGCGCTCGAATGCATAGCGTGCCGCGGCCACAAAGCCATCGACCATGCGTGGGATGCTGTAGTCGTCGGTTGCGGTCGCGAGGGCGTGGGCCGAGAGCAGGCGCAGGCGCTCACGATCGCTGAGCAGGTTGTCGAGGCGGTCGACCAGCGCGTCGAGGTCGGCGTCGGCAAAGGTCGCGCCGTTGGGCCGCTCAACGCCGGGATCGAAGGCGTTTTGGATGACGTCAAACTCCGGTCCGTGGCGGCTGGCGTTGTCGCACGTCAGCACGGGCACGCCGTAGCCCATGGCGTGCAGGACGCTCAGACCCATGTGGCTCGGGAAGACCATGAGATCGCTGGAGAGAAACCAGGGTGCCAGGGACGGCTCGCCGTAGATCGCGCCGAGGAAGCGGACGCGCTCGGCCAGTGCGCCCAGGCCCGTCGCCTTGGCGCGCAGCTCGGCTTCGAACGCCGCGTCCTTGCTCCCGCCGATCACGATGAGTCGAACGCCCGGATGTCGCTCGGCGACACGGGGCATGGCGTCGAGCAGAAGGTCGAGACGTCGCAAGGGCTCGAGCCGCGCGCAGAAGATGAGCACCGGACCGCCTTCGTCGAGCTTGTGCTCGCGCCGGAAAGCGGCGAGGTCATCGGGTCGGGCGAGCCAGTCGAGCCGGGCGCGCTGGATGTCGGTCTGGTCCACGCTGTTGGGCGCGACAAAGACTCGCTGCGGATCGAATCCCTCGTCGAGCAGCCGGCTGCGCACGCTTTCGGAATAGACGAGGAGGCAGTCGCCCATGCCCCCGAGGGCGTTGCGGACGGAGCGGCGCATCCAGCTGTCGTTCTTGGAAACGCCGTGCCCGAAGAGCACGACGCCCAGACGCCGCGCTCGGGCCTTGGCGATGGCGGCCCAGACGCTGATGTTGCGGATGTTCCAGTTGAGCACGAGGACGTCGGCGGGCCGGTGGTCCATGGTGCGCAGCGTGCCTGGGTGCCAGAAGAGTTCGGGTCGCTTCCAGAGTGGGCGCGAGGGGGTGTAGTGAGCGCTGAAGCCGTCGGGCTCGACGTTGGGGACGTGACCGTCGCTGGTGTATTCGAGATGGAAGTCGATCCCCGGCCGCGACGCCAGTTCGCGCCAGGTGGGCACGCGATAGCGGGCCAGTGCGGGCTCGCAGACGGTGAGCCGCAGCGGTCGGGGCGAGGGAGATGGGGATTCGTTCGAACCCGTCATGCGGTGAGACTGTACAAAAGTCCTGAGGCGGCGAGCACCCGTCGGCAGGTGTTGCGCGTCTGGCCCGGGCAGTTGGGAGACCACGATGCCAGACGGAAGGCATCGACGAGATCGACCCCGCTCACGAGCCGCGGCGTCGAGGAATCGGGGAGGTTGTCGCTATAGTCCGCCCCTCAATTCGGCGATGTTGAAGAGTTGCCAGCGCGTCGCGCGGGCACCGATCAGGATCCTTCCGGACCTCGCGCCCCGCGCGGCCGTCCGGTACCCGTGACGAGCAGGAGACACGCATGTCGAGCGGTGCAGAGCAGTTGAAGAACAAGATCGAGTCCAAGCAGGCCCTGGTCGCCATCATCGGCCTTGGCTATGTCGGACTTCCGCTCCTCGCTGCGTTCCACGAGGCCGGGTATCCGGTTCTGGGCTTCGACATCGACCCCGAGAAGCCGGTGCTCCTGAAGAAGGGCGAGAACTATCTCCCCCACCTCGGCGCCGACATGTGCAAGCCGTTCGTCGGCAGCAAGCGGTTTGACGCGACCACCGACCCCAAGGCCCTGCAGAAGGCCGACGCGATCATCGTCTGCGTCCCCACACCCCTGGGTCAGCACGGCGAGCCCGATCTGTCGTACGTCGTCAACACCGGCGTCATGATCGGTGAGAACAGCCGCGAGGGCCAGCTGGTGGTCCTGGAGTCCACGTCGTACCCGGGCACCACCCGCGAGGACATGCTGCCGGCGATGCTCAAGGCCGCGGCGAAGAAGGGCGTGAACCTCAAGCTGGGCGAGAACGTCTTTGTCGCCTTCAGCCCCGAGCGCGAAGACCCGGGCCGCAAGAGCCACAGCACGACCACCATCCCCAAGCTCGTCGGCGGCCTGGACAAGGTCTCCGGCGAACTGGCCACCAAGCTCTACACCGGCCCGATCAAGACGGTGGTGCCGGTGAGCAGCGCCGAAGTCGCCGAGGCGAGCAAGGTCTTTGAGAACGTCTTCCGCTGCGTGAACATCGCGCTGGTGAACGAGCTCAAGACCATCATGGACGCGATGGGCATCAACGTCTGGGAGGTCATCGAGGCCGCCAGCACCAAGCCCTTCGGCTTCATGCCCTTCTACCCCGGCCCGGGCCTGGGCGGGCACTGCATCCCGATCGATCCCTTCTACCTGACGTGGAAGGCCAAGGAGTTCAAGGTCCCCGCGCGGTTCATCGAGATCGCCGGCGAAGTGAACAACTCCATGCCCCACTACGTGGTGCACAAGGTCGCCGCCGCGCTCAACAACCACAGCAAGGCCACCAAGGGCGCGAAGGTGCTGGTGCTCGGTCTGGCGTACAAGCCCGACATCGCCGACACCCGCGAAAGCCCGACGTACGAACTCATCGAGCTCCTGCTCGACATGGGCGCCAAGGTCGATTACAGCGACCCCTTCGTCAAGTACACCAAGCCCGTCCGCAAGTACAACCTCGACATGCACTCGGTCGATCTCACGCCGGAGAACCTGGCGAAGTACGACTGCGTGCTGATCTCGACCAACCACTCGGCGTTCGACTACGGCGTTGTCGCCAAGCACAGCAAGCTGGTCGTTGACACCCGCAATGCGATGAAGAAGCACGCGGCGGAGATGGGCGAGCGGTTGGTGAGGGCCTGAGCGAGCGACGAACTCGGTGCGCCACGCCGCGGCGCTGGGAAAGCGCGCGATGGCTGCGCGCGACGAGTGCGAGTCAGCTCTCTGCGGACGTTGACGGTCCGGCTGCGTGTCATGCACGCGGCTAGCGCGACTGGATCTCGACGAACTGGGCCCAATGCGTGCCCGATCGCAGGTCGATGGTGCGATAGCGCGTCGCCCGCAGGGACGGCGCGATGAACGTCTGATCGATGTGGAAGAAGGGGACGTCGCTGGGGATGAGCCAGCGGACGATGCCGATGAGCCCCGGTCCGTCGAGCTGCGCGAAGGGGACGCGGCGCGGGTACGAGGCGGTGTAGCCCGCGCCGGCCTGGTCGTAGGCGTTGGACATGTCGCCCACGAGGTGACGCAGGCTGTGCGACCCGCGCGGAATGTTGAAGTCGCCGATGATCACGTCGGGCTCGGGAAAGCCGCGCCTGCCAAGGGATTCGGCAGGGACGTTGGACCACTCGGCGGGGCTGGTCTCGGTCGCGGGCTGCGAGAGCACGGTGGCCACGCCGCGCCACGACTCGATCGCCGCGCGTGCTTCGCGTGCGACGCGCTGGCGATGCAAGGTGGGATCGCTGGGCAGGTCGAGAACCCAGACGACCAGCGGCTGTCCGCTGCCTTGCTTCACGGTGCCGGCGGGATCAAAGACCAGGTACAGGGCGTAGCCGGGATCGAGGTTGGTGTAGCGTCCGTCGCGTCGGCGGACGTCAAAGCCCAGGCCCTTCTCGATGTCGAGCGTGTGCAGGCCCCACTCGAGCAGTCGCAGGCGCGTGTCGACGAGGTACATGCCCGCGAGCAGGTTGGTGGAGCGCGTGCCGTCGGCCCGCGTCTCGAGGGTGCGGAAGGCGTTGACGGCGTCCCAGTTGGGGTGATTGGAGACGACGGTGAGATCGGCGTCGAGCGTCCGCAGGGGTTCGACCCAGCCCTCGCCGGTGCGGCCGCCGACGTTCCAGAAGACGATCGTGTTGCTCGGGATGAGACGTGAACGGACGATCGTGGTGAGGCCCCACTCGGCGTGCAGGCGGTGCTCGACAAAGCCCGAGTAGAGGGCCGGCGGGGTCCACACAAGGCACAGCAGCAGGTAGGGGTTTCGGACGTAGCGCTTGTAGAACGGGGGGCGTCCCTCGGGCGGGCCGCCGGAGCGGACTTGCTCATACCCGCGGATCAGCAGTTGGATCGAGAGCGCGCACACGGCCAGCACGCCCGAGGCGACGATCGTGAAGATGCTGGGGATCCAGAAGACGAACTGCGACCAGAGGAAGCGGTCGTTGAGCAGCCGCCCGAGGAGCCAGACGGCAAGCAGCATCGCGCCGAGCGTCCAGAGCACGGCCGACAAGGCTCGACAGAGGGTGACAAGCTTCTTCGCCACGGGCCAGAGGGTACGAGATCCGCGCGGTGCTCGCAAAGGGCTCTCACGACGCCCGAGGCAGCAGCAGCACGGCGGCCGCGATGCCCCGGAAACGCCCTGGGACCACGCGGAGGCTCTCGAGCAGCGTCGCCCTCTGGAAGAGCCTCAGCAACGCCGTGAATAGAGCAACAAACAGCACACCTGCCAGGGCGAAGAGGAGCCCCTCGCCCACCATCCCCGGGAGATGCCCTAGGAACGAATCCTTTGGCGTGTGCGCGGGCAGGAGCGGGGCGAGCCAGGCGATGGTGGTGTCGCGGATCATGGCTCCGAGGGTCGCGTCGGCGCCGACCGTGGCCGCGCCGGCGATGAGCCCCAGCATCCACACCTGCACGGCGCTCACGATCACTTCCCGGCGGCGCACGCCCAGCGGCTTGAGCGCGATCGCGACGTGCAGCAGGCTGGAGAGGACGCCAAAGACGGAGACGCAGAGGGAAATGGAGACGGCGCTCCACCACGCGCCGTCGGCGCGGAGGCGCGAGGCCGCTGCGGGCGACGCCTCACGCAGCAGCAGCGCCAGCGCGTCCGCCCGCGCGAGTCCGGGCTGGGCGAGCCAGGCCCCCAGCGCGGCCGAGCCCATCGTGCCAAGCGCGAGCAGGAAGAGCCCGAGACCCCAGGCCCGGAACTGGCCGCGAGCCTGCTGGACTGCCAGACTGATGGCGATGAGCACGTTGATCGCGTAGCCCGCGCCGACGATGTGCACCGGCGTGACCGTGACTTCCCAGCGCTCGCGCCAGATCATCGCTTCGAAGGGCCGGTAGGTCGCCGCCAGACCCAGCGCCATCATCGTCGCGAGAAGGCTCACTTGTCTGAGGGTGCGCAGCACGGCGTCGCGCTTGCGTGATTCGTCCTCGGCCAGGCGCGTGAAGACGGGCACGAGCACCTGATTGATGTTCGTGGACAGCAGACTCCCCACCTGCACGACGATGAGGAAGGTGAAGGTGTAGATGCCCACGATCTCCAGCGGCGCGGCCAGTCCGATCGCGGCCCCGGCCCCCTGGTTGATCCCGGAGATGCCCAGGATCGCGACCAGCGCCCATCGCGAACGCTTGAAGAGATCCCACCAGATCGAAACGTCGGCCCGGTCGCGCCACGGGGTGTGGCGGCAGTAGCGATACGCCATCGCGTTCTCGACCAGTGCGCAGAGAATGTTGGGCAGCACGAAGCTCAGTGCGCCAAGGCCCGCGTACGCGAAGGCGATCGACGAGACGTAACGGGTCATCGCGCTGGCGGTCATCACCGACGCGTTCTCGCGATAGCGCATGTCCGCGAGCAGTTTGGTGAGCAGGATGCCGCCCGGCGTGCCCAGCGGGATGCTCCACCCGATGATCAGCAGCATCGGGATCAGCCTCGGATCGTCGTACAGCGAGGCGAACGGGAAGGCCAGCAGAGTCAGCAGCACCGCCAGCAGGACGTTGAATCCCATCGCCATCCAGAAGCACGGCCCGAGCAGGCGGTCGTGCTCGTTGTGCTGCTTGAGCAGGATCTGGCGGACGCCGCCGTCGCGCAGGACGGAGAAGAAGCCCGAGAGCGCCAACGCCACGCCCACCAGCCCAAAGTCGGACGTGGTGAGCCACCACGCGAGGAAGATCTGGGCGACGAACGAACCCGCCCTGGTGACGACGGTGTTGATGATCATCCACACCGAGCCGTGCAGCACCCGCTTTGCGTAGCCCGGGTCGCCGGTCTTCGTGCCGCTCGCCGCCGATCCGCTCGCAGACTCGCCGGCGGACGCGTCCGAGGGAATGTCGCCGGCGGTATTGGGTGGAGTGGTGGACACGAGGCGGCGGGAGATCCCGTCGTGGACGGATGGGCGAGCGGGGGGTGGGCGAGCGGGGGAGTTGGCGTGCCGTTCTCAGGCGGGCCGGCGCAGCGGATGGTCGGCCTTGAGGAAGAAGACATCCATCTGCCAGAGGGTGTCGTCGGAAGCGCGGCGCGTGAGGCCCATCACGTCGTGCCAGACATAGCCGCGAGGGTACATGAAGTCCATGATGTCCTTGATCAGGGGCATGTTGGGCATGAAGTCGATGAAGGAGACTTCGAGCATGACGGCGGCGCAGGCGCTCATGGTCTTTTCTGCGCCCTTGAGCACTTCGAGCTCATATCCCTGCACGTCGAGCTTCATGAAGTCGGGCTGGGGCACCTCGCCCGAGGCGATCAGTTCGTCGAGCACGCACATCTCCGCCTTGGCGTTGCCCTGGCCCTTGTTCTCGGAGAAGAGCGACGTCTGGGTGTTCTCGTCGGCGTAGGTGATGACGTCGCGCTTGGGTCCGAGGAAGCAGGTCTTGTAGTCGTAGCTTGGGATGTCGGCCTTGACCTTGTCGAGGTTGGGTCGTTCGCGCTGGTTGGGCTCGAAGGCGAAGATCCGGGCCTCGGGGAAGATGGAGTGTGCGAGGCGTGCCCACTCGCCCCACGCGCCGCCGATGTCGAGGATCGCGCGGGGCGCGAAGCCCTGGGACGCGAGGTGACGCAGTCGCGTGGGCATGTCGAGGTGGCGCATCGTCGGGATGAACGTCAACGCCGCGTCGCGCAGCGCCGTCTTGCCCGCTTGCGGGATCACCTTGTTGAGCAGCTGATGAGCGGAACGCGACATGGAGGCTCCCGGGAAAAGTCGGGCCGCCCGCGCGTCCACGGCGCGGGCGTCGAGGACATTATCGGCCTGTCGGCTCGGGTGCTTTGGGGCTGTTGAGGCCTTGCGGGCAGATCGCGGCCCCAGGCGGGTACGTGATGACTACCGGACTTGTTCGCGCCCGGTGAGGGGCAGCGCGGTCTCGAGGACCCACTCCCAGGTGCGCGGCTCTTGCGCGTCTCGGAGCTGGAGGCGTTCGCGGAGGCGTTGGCTCCAGAACCGGGCGGCGTTCTCGATCGAGTGGAACTCGACGAAACGTGCGCTGGCGGGGTGCGGTCGATGTTCGTGCGCGTGTTCGAGCGCGTGCTCCAGCGAGTGGCGCAGAGCATCCGGATCGCGCACGTTGCAGGAGGTGCCAAGCCCGAAGCGGCCGCAGGTCACGCCGAGCCAGCCGCGGTCGGAGGTGAGGACCGGGCGTCCCTGTGCGGCGGAGCGGATGAGGAAGCTGGCCGAGCCGACGTGGCGCCGGTAGGTGACGCCGACGAGGTCGGCCGCGGCGATGGCGAGATTCATCTGCTCGTCGGTGACGTAGCCGTCGATGCTGAGGATGCGTCCGCTCTCGACCAGCGAGGCCGCCTCGGTGCGCAGGAGCGAGAGGACCTCCGGCGCATGCTGCCCGACGAGCAGCAGGCGGTCGCTTGGGCCAAGCCGCGCGGAGGCGAAGGCGCGGACCAGCAGATCGACTCCCTTTCGTTCGTCCAGCCGTCCCACGGCGCTGACGAGCCGCCCGTCCTCGGGCACACCGAGGCGACGACGCGCCTCGACGAGAGAGACATCGGTGAGCGCGTCGACGGGGTCGGGGGCGAGCACGACGCGGCTGCGCAGTGGCTCGGGCAGCGGCTCGGCCAGCAGGAGCATCGGGTCGATCGTGTGCAGCCTTCGGGCGCCGCTGGCGATGTTGGTGCGGATCCAGGCGTGGCGCCGCAGCGCGCGCTTCATGCTTCCGGGTTCGAGGTAGACCCACGAGACGGTGAGGAGAAGGGCCTCAAGCTCCGTGTTGCCGAGGCTTGCAAAGCCCAGCGACCGCGCGGCACCCAGCATCTCCGTCACGCCGTCGCCTGCGGGGACGATCAGGTGATCGGCCTCGAGTTCGCGTGCGGCACGGGCGACGGCACGGGCGGTGTTCCAGCCGTAGGAGAACTTGTGTTTGGGATCGGCCTGCGGAAACGAGTCGACGACTTCGAAGGCGTCGGAGATCGGGGCGAGTTGCTGCCGGAAGCTCGGCGTTTCGCGCACACCGGGACCGGTCGCGAGCGTGAGACGCACCGGCAGCCCGCGCAGCGCCTCCACCACGCGCTTGACGTATGTGAAGCGGTGTCCGGACGGGCAGGGCTCGAAGATCACGACGTGCATGGCGGAAGACGGTGTATCGGCTCAACGGGTCTTCGGCACCAGAGCAACCGTCGGGCGTCGAGGTCCGGAGGACCGATCTAGGCGGTTTGGGCGGCGAGGCCGGCTCGCGGATGCTTGGCGGCGAAGGCGGATCGGGCGGCTTCTTCGAGGCCGTCGACCATGCGGCTCAGGGTGTGCTCGTGACAGCTGCTGCGCAGCGCCTGCTCGCGCATGAGCGCGACGCGTGTCGGGTCCTCGAGCGTCAGGCGGATGACGCGGGCGAGATCTTCCGCATCGCCGTCGCGATAGATCATGCCGTTGAAGAACGGGCGCAGCGCATCGACCTCGGGCGCCCACGCGGCCTCGTCGTCCGAGGTGATGACCGGCAGGCCGTAGCCCATCGCGTGGTGCAGGCTGAGCCCGATGTTGCGCGGATAGACGAACAGATCCGAGCAGACAAACCAGTCGGCGAGGCGTCGCTCCTCGTAGATCGGCCCGGTGAAGGTGACCGAGTCGCCCAGATTGAGCGAGGCGGTCTGGGCCTGGAGTTCCTGCGTCGCCGGGCCGCCACCGACGATGACCAGACGCAGACCCGGAAAGTCGGGTCGGAGCCGGGCGACGGCGTCGAGGAGCAGGTCGAGCCTGTTCTCGCGGATCAGTCGCGAGACGAAGAAGAGCACGGGTCCGCGATCGAGGTTGTGTTCGGCGCGGAACCGGGCGAGTGCCGCGGGATCGGCGAGGGCCTCGTCGCGGCAGCGGGCGATCTCGGTCTGGTCGAGCGCGTTGCGGGCGACGAAGAGGCGACGAGCGTCGGGGTTGCGATCGCGGAAGCGATTGCAGGCCGAGCGGCCGTAGAAGATGATCGCGTCGGCGAGCGATCCGACGCGGTCGCGGAGCATCTGGCGCACGTTGGTTTCGGTCTTGGAGTAGCCGTGGCCCCAGAGCACGGTGGCGACGCGGCTGGTGCGTGCGCGGACGAGGGCGGGGATGAGGCTGAGGTAGCGGGTGTTCCAGCCCATGATCACGACGTCGTATTGATTGCCACGCAGGACGTCGGCGTGCGCGGGAGACCACAGCAGTCTTGGGCTCTTGAGGAGCAGTTGCGATTCGACCTTGCGTGCGCGGAATCCGTCCGGCTCGACGCTGGGGACCGGTTCGTCGTCGGAATAGAGAACCTCGAGGTCGATCCCCGGACGTGCCGCGAACTCCCTGAAGACCGGGATGCGGTACTTGGGCAGCGCTGGTTGGAGCAGGCAGACGCGCAGTGGGCGCGCCGGCGTCCCGATCTCATCGCTCACGCCGGAGCCCTCCCGATGCTGACATATCCAAGCCCCAGCGCGCGGATATCCGCAGGCCGGTAGAGATTGCGTCCGTCGAAGATCATGGGCGACCGCAGCGATCGCCGCACACGCTCCAGGTCCGGGCTCTTGAACTCGTCCCAGTCGGTGCAGATGACGAGCGCGTCGGCGTTCTGCACGGCGTCGTACATGTCGCCGGTGATGGTGAGCCGTTCGGCAGAGCCCGGATGCCCGCCCAGTTCGGCCCGGGCCGCGTCGCTCGCGACCGGATCGAACGCGCGCACGCGAGCGCCGGCGTCGAGGGCGCGTCGGACCAGCGTCAGCGCCGGCGCCTCGCGCACGTCGTCGGTGCGGGGCTTGAACGCCAGACCCCAGAACGCGAGTGTGCGGCCGGCGAGACCGGCGGGCCCGAAGTGATCGGCGATCTTGGAGAAGAAGCGGTCGCGCTGGCGCTGGTTGGTCTGGTGAACAGCTTGCGAGACGAGCATCGGCAGGCCGCGCTCCTGTCCCATGGCGATGCAGGCGAGTGTGTCCTTGGGAAAGCACGATCCGCCGTAGCCCAGCCCGGGGTAGAGGAACTGATTGCCGATCCTCTTGTCGGCGCACATGCCCTCGCGCACCTTGGCGATGTCCGCCCCGTAGGACTCGCAGAGGTTGGCCATCTCGTTGATGAACGAGATCTTGGTGGCCAGGAAGTTGTTGCTCGCGTACTTCACCATCTCGCTGGAAAGGATGTCCATCACGTAGATGGGATGGCCGTTGCGGACGAAGGGGTCGTAGAGGCGGCGGAAGAGTTCGCCGGTGGCCTCGTCCTCGACGCCGACGACGACGCGGTCGGGCTTGTTGAAATCGTTGACCGCGTCGCCTTCCTTGAGAAACTCCGGGTTGTTGGCGACGTGGAAAGTGGCGCCGCCGTGCGAGCCCACACCCGCGGCGGCAAGGGCGCTCCTGATGCGATCCCGCACGGCGAGCGTGGTGCCGACAGGCACGGTGGACTTGACCACGACGGTGATGGCGCCCTTCTCTGAGCTTCCCGCGGCCCCTCGTTTCTTGGTCTCTTCTTCTCTTTGGATCGCCTTGGCGATGTCGTCGGCCGCACCCATCACATAGCGAAGGTCGGCGTGCCCGCGTTCGTCGCTGGGAGTTCCGACGCAGATGAAGACCATGTCCGCGCCGGCGTAGGCCTCGGCGGGTTCGGTGGTGAAGCGGAGCCGCCCCGCCTTGGTGTTGCGTTCGAGCAGTTCCTCGAGGCCGGGCTCATAGATGGGGCACTTGCCGGCACGGAGCGAGGCGATCTTTTTCTGGTCGATGTCGAGGCAGGTGACGTCGTTGCCGGTGTTGGCAAAGCAGACCCCGGTCACGAGGCCGACGTACCCGGTTCCGACCATGGTCAGACGCATCCAGATCCTCCGAAGGAACTTCGAACGGACAGGATACGCCGAGGAGACGGAACCTTGTTGACGCGGCGGTCGCGGGGGATTGCGCTACCGACGGCCGATCACGATGATCGAGAAGTGCTCGTCCGTGCGGTTGCCGGCGGCGTTGAAGATGTCGACGTTGACGCCCACCGCGCTCAAGGCGTTGGTTGAGCTATGGATCGCAACGCCCGCCACAACGGGCGTGATCGTGACCGCCGGGATGCCGCCGAAGGCGGTCGTGAAGGTCACGCGATAGCTGCCGACACCGAGCCGGCTGACGGTGAAGCCGGAGCCGCTGAAGAACGAGCCGTCATCTCCATTCACCACCCCAAAGACCATGCGGGTTTCGCCGGAATCGGAGGCGACGGGGGAGAACTGCCCGGCTGAGCCGAACGCGATGTCGCCGCGGACGTCGAGAGTTTTGGCCGGATCGCGGGTGCCGATGCCGACGTTGCCTCCCTTCTCGAGAAAGAGGCGGAAGTCGGCGACGCCGCTCTCGGCGAAGTTGAGGCCGAAGAGGCCGCTGTTGGGGCCCGAGGGCGCGAGCAGGTTCATGTGCCAGAACGTTGCACCATCGGCCTGGAGGCTGATCGATTGCGCCGACCGAACGGTCCCCCCCGCAACGCTCGCCTGATTGACCGTGAGCGGACGGTCGGGCGTGGTGGTCCCGATGCCGACATTTCCCTTCGTGTACGACACCGATGTGCCGCTCAGCACCCACGGCGCAGCCGAGAACGCGGCCATGGGTGAGACGGTGAGTCTTTGGCGCGGGGTGATGGTCTGGCCGTTGACAGTGATCTCGACCCAGCGGGGGGCACCGGTGGCGAAGGGGTTGGCGGTGAACTCGCCGTTGGCGTTGAGGGTGACGGTGAAGACGCCGCCAATGAGCGGGACGCCGTTGATGGTTTGGGTGCCGATGGCCGTGCCGTCGGTTTCGGTCGGGAAGAGCCGGACGACCAAGTCGATGGGGCCTGTTGCGGGGGTTCCCGACTGGTCGAGCTTGCCCTGATAGGTGAAGGGCTGATTCTGGGCAAAGGCTGGGCTCGCCCATGCGAGCAGAGCGAGGATGGAGGCAAACAGAACGATCTGCAGGCGAGAAATCATCGTGACGACTCCGGTTCTCTGGCGCGTGTTCTCATTGTACCGAAGAGGTCTGTTGATTCACGGCAGCGTGGCGAGCATCGCTTCGCGGCGTCCGAGAACCGTGAGCCGCAACCGAATGAACGAGTCGCTCCACGCGTGCGATCGTTTGTCGCTCCCGAGGCCGCGAGCGGCGATGGCGGGGTGAGGCCCCGGCACTCGTCCGACCGATCTCGGGAGCGCTTGCGGCGTTTGGGAATCCGCATCGAACCGCATAAACTCCCGCCCCTATGCCCACCCCCACCCCCACCCATTCCGTCGATTGGCCCAACGCTCGCGTCATCGTCACCGGCGGTGCCGGGTTTCTGGGCAAGGCCGTGCAGGCCTGCCTCGCGAAGCGCGGCGTGAAGAAGGACCACATCTTCATCCCCCGTCGCAAGGACTTTGACCTCACCACCCACGAGGCCGCCGTGCGCCTGTACCGCACCGCCTTCCCGGGCCACAAGGTCGACGTCGTGATCCACCTTGCCGCGGAGGTGGGCGGCATCGGCGCCAACCAGAAGAATCCGGGCCGCTACTTCTTCGCCAACATGGCGATGGCGCTGCACCTGATCGAAGAGGCGCGTCTCGACGGCCTCTCGGAGCGCGGCGGAAAGTTCATCCAGACCGGGACGATCTGCGCCTATCCCAAGTTCGCGCCGATCCCCTTCAAGGAAGACGACCTCTGGAACGGCTATCCGGAAGAGACCAACGCGCCGTACGGCGTGGCCAAGAAGGCCGCGTGGCAGATGCTCGACGCGTACAAGCTGCAGTACGGCTTCAAGAGCGCGTACATCCTGCCGGTGAATCTCTACGGCCCGCACGACAACTTTGACCTGCACAGCAGCCACGTCATCCCCGCGCTGATCCGCAAGTGCATCGAGGCCCAGCAGCGCGGCGACAAGGAGATCGTCTGCTGGGGCACCGGCAGCGCAAGCCGCGAGTTCCTGTACGTGGACGACGCCGCCGAGGGCATCTGCCGTGCGGCGGACGTGATGGTCGATCCCGACCCGATCAACCTCGGCGCGTCCTTCGAGATCAAGATCAAGGACCTCGTGGAACTGATCGTGAAGCTGACGGGCTTCAAGGGCGGCATCACGTGGGACCACACCAAGCCCGACGGCCAGCCCCGCCGCAAGCTCTCGGTCGAGAAGGCCGAGAAACTGCTGGGCTGGAAGAGCCAGGTCAGCTTCGAGGAAGGCCTGAAGCGGACGATCGAGTGGTACCGGGCGAATCCGAGCAAGTGACGCGTTTTACTTCCTGAGCATCACGTAGACCGCGCTCGCCCGGAACTTGTCGAGCAGGCCGGTGGCGTGATAGCGCCGGTTCCACGCGAAGCAGCGAGAGAAGGCCGCGTCGACGTGGGTCGCCCAGGTGCTGTTGAACGGCCAGACGCCGAGTTTGCTCGAAAGCACCACCCAGGGGCGGAAGACCACCGGCCGCTCCTGCGCCACGGTGAGTCCGGCGTCGGCGATGATGCGTCGGAAGACGTGGAGCGGGATGCCGCGCTCGTGCTTGGTCAGGCCCTGGCGCGGGCGGCGCCAGTCGCCCATGCTGACGCACGGCTCGCGGATGAGCGCGTAGCCGCCGGGCATGAGGATCCGCGCGAACTCGCGGACGACGTGCGAGACGTTTGGCACGTGGTGCAAGACCGCAAAGCAGGTGATGAGATCGACGCTGGCGTCGGGGAAGGGGATGTCCCCCGAAGGTTGCGGCTTGATCCACTGCGCGGGCACGCCCTTGACGTTGTCGCGCACGAACGCATCGGACGGGTCCATGATGGTGATGCGATCGACGCGCCGGACGGGCTCGATGAGCGGGAAGAGCTCTTCCCCGTAGGCCGCGCCGAAGCCCAGCGCGTGCTGAAAGTGTCGGTCGCGGGGCAGGCGGGCGAAGCCGTGCGCGATGTTGATGGCGTGATAGGGATAGCGGTAGGTGGCTGCGTCCTTGGCGCCGAGGTTGGCGTAGCCCTCCTTCTCGTCGGCGTACCAGCGGCTGATCTGCTCGGGCGAGAAGTCGTCGCCGTAGAGACGCTCCCCGCGGAGGCAGGCTTCGATCTCGGAATCAGAGGCGAGCTGCGTCATGGTCATGGCTTCACACAGACGGTATCGACCGGGTACGAGCATACCGGCCGCTTCAAGATCGGCCAAGAGGGGATTTGAATTCGATGGATTCCGCGGCGGGCGATCACGCGGTCGACCGTTCAGGCACCTTTCGACATCTGCGACGGGGTTGAGCGTGCGACGCGCGTGGCGACGACGTCCAGCAGCAGAAGAAGAACGCTCAGCCCGAAGGCGAAGGGGCCGAGCGTCTCCAGGCCAAAGTTCCGCATGAGAAGGGCGCCCAGGCCGGGGGCGATGGCGACTCCCAGGGCTGCCGCGGCGACCTGAAAGCCCACGGCGTTGGGCGCGTGCGCACGGCCCAGCCGCTCGGGCGTCGCCGAGATCAGCATCGGGAAGATCGGAGCAAGCGCTCCGCCCAGAATGCAGAGTCCGGCGATGGAGGTCCACGCGGCGTGCGTCGGCGAGGTCGCGGCCCAGTCGCCCCACGCCGGCGACCACAGCATCAGGACTCCGACCGGAGCGACGAAGACTCCAAGACGCAGGATTGCTTCGTGCGACCAGCGCGTGGCGAGGTGCCCGAAGACCAGGCGTCCGAGGGTCAGCGCTCCCCAGTACCCGGCAATCGCGGGCCCCGCGATCGAAGGCGAGATCCCGCGCGATTCGGTCAGCAGCGTGTAGGCCAGTTGGCCCGCCGTGGCTTCCAGCGCGCAGTACATGAAGAAGATCATCGCGTGCAGCCACGCGAGCGGAATCTGGAGCGTCTGCCACAGCGTGGCGCGTGCGGGCGGGATGGCGAGGTCTTCGTGCGTCGTGGATGTCGAGCTTTGCCACTGCCGGCGCGTGCAGGCGAAGAGGACACTCAGGAGCACGAGGGTCAGAGCGACCGTCGCGTATCCGACGCGCCACGATTGCCCCATCGCGAGCACGCCGGTGACCAGCAGCGGGCCGAGCATCGCGCCGACGCCGTAGAACGCGTGGAGCCAGGAAACGACGCGCGGGCTGAAGCGTTCGGCGGCGAAGGCGTTGAGGCCCGCGTCGATCCCGCCGGCTCCGAGTCCGCCGAAGAGCGCCCCGAGGGGCAGCCACCACGCATGGGCGGCGAGCGCGATGAGCAGCAGCCCGAAGGCGGTGACGGCGGTGCTCAGGACGAGAAGATTGCCAAGCCCGATCCGGCGCGCGATCGGCCCGCTCAGGGAGCTGACGAGGAGATAGCCGCAGGTCCCGCAGATCATGAGGAGGCCCAGGCGGCTGAGGGGCAGGTCGAAGGTGGCGCGGACAGAGGGCCAGGCGACCCCGAGCACGCCGTCGGGCAGGCCGAGGCTGACAAACGCCACGAAGGAGAGGGCGACAAGGGCGAGTTGGCGTCGGCGGGGAGTCATGTCGTTGGATGGCGAGGCGGAACGCTGGTCGAGGATGGGGTGCGTCTGCCGCGTCGCGCGGGGGCGAGAGTCCCGGCCGAGGGGCGTGTTTGTTTTATGTTCGGATCAGGATGTCGGTTGTGTGGTAGTCTGTGGTCGTGCCGAGGGGTATCATTGTCCCCTTGGCTTCGGCGAAACGGCCGGCGCTGGGGCGCGAAGGAGTCGGTGTCGAGCGGCGTGAGAATCGCCGGCGATGTCGGAGTCTTCGCGGCGGAAAGCATGCCACCGTAGCTCAGTGGTAGAGCACTCCCTTGGTAAGGGAGAGGTCATGGGTTCAAGTCCCATTGGTGGCTTTGGTCAGCGGGCCCCGGACGATGCGGGGACACGCGGAAGTGTGGTGGGGGAGTTGGAAGCGGCAGCTCGAGAGGGCTGCGGGCTTGATTCGTGCCGAAGGGCGTCCTTGGGAGATCGCGGCCGCGAGGCTTCGGTCGGCGCTCATCGGTGAGATCGCGGGTGTGTCGTGCGTCGTCAGACACTCGCCTTGGCTCAGGGCCTCGGCTGGAGAGTGTTCGACAACGGCGGCGCGGACGTACCGGCGAAGGTCCACGGAACACGCAAGGCGTGCAGCCCGTGGGTGGAGATTCTGGCCATGGCAAAGGGCGTTTTTGCTCGTACCAAACCTCACGTCAACGTCGGCACGATCGGTCACATCGACCACGGCAAGTCGACGCTCACCGCTGCACTCTCGGCCCGCTCGGCGGCCAAGTTCGGCGGCGAGATCAAGTCCTACGCGGAAATCACCAAGGGCGGCACGGTCCGTGACGCCAACAAGACGGTGACCATCGCGTCCTCGCACACCGAGTACGAAACCAACAAGCGGCACTACGCCCACGTGGACTGCCCGGGCCACGCCGACTTCGTCAAGAACATGATCACCGGCGCCGCTCAGATGGACGGCGCGATCCTCGTCGTCTCGGCCGCCGACGGCCCCATGCCCCAGACCCGCGAGCACGTCCTGCTCGCCCGTCAGGTCGGCGTGCCCCACATCGTCGTCTTCCTGAACAAGGTCGACCTCGTCGACGACCCGGAACTCCTCGACCTCGTCGAGCTTGAGGTCCGCGAGCTGCTCAAGAAGTACGGCTTCCCGGGCGACAAGACCCCGGTCATCCGTGGTCAGTCCAAGCTGGCCCTCGAGAATCCGCGCGACGACAAGGCCTGCAAGCCCATCGATGATCTCTTCGAGGCCATCGACACCTTCATCCCCGATCCGGCCCGCGAGATCGACAAGCCCTTCCTCATGAGCGTCGAAGACGTCTTCTCGATCAAGGGCCGCGGCACCGTCGCGACCGGTCGTATCGAGCGCGGCGTGGTCAAGGTCGGCGACACGGTCGAGATCGTCGGCCTGCGCAGCGAGACCAAGAGCACGGTCGTCACCGGCGTCGAAATGTTCAACAAGACCCTCGACAGCGGTCAGGCCGGCGACAACGTCGGCGCGCTGCTCCGCGGCGTCGAGAAGAACGACATCGAGCGCGGCCAGGTGCTCTGCAAGCCCGGCTCCATCAAGCCCCACACCAAGTTCAAGGGCGAGATCTACGTCCTCACCAAGGAAGAGGGCGGCCGCCACACCCCGTTCTTCTCCGGCTACCGCCCCCAGTTCTACTTCCGCACCACCGACGTCACGGGCGCGACCAAGCTCCTGGGCGGCGCCGAGATGTGCATGCCCGGCGACAACATCACCATGGAAGTCGACCTGATGGGCAAGCCCGTCGCCATGGAGAAGGGCGTTCGCTTCGCCGTCCGTGAAGGCGGCAAGACGATCGGCTCGGGCGTTGTGACCGAGATCATCGAGTAAGAAGGCATCCAGGCATTCAGGCATCCAGGCACCAAGCCATCAAGGCATCCGGGGATCGAAAGAGCCGGGTATCGCGTGGCGGTGATGGGCCTGGGTCGGATGCAAACCTAGAATCTCCACCTGTGCCGCGGGAGCGCATCCCGCGGCACGGCTTGTCCGAAGAGTCTCTCAAGCACAAGGCGATCAAGTCATGGCGAAGAAGAAGTCGATGGCCCGCGAGTATCTCTGGCTGCAGTGCACCGAGACGGGCGATCTCAACTACCGCACCAGCGTCAACACCAAGGGCGGGATGCCCGAGGGTCTCAAGGAAGGACTCAAGAAGTACTCGCCCCGCCTGCGCAAGCACACGCTCCACAAGGTGAAGCGCAAGTAAGCCCTCGGCCGCACCTTGGACTTTGCGTCGAACCCGTTGGGGGGCGGCGACGTCCAAGGGCTGGCGACCGTCCGGTCGGCTCTTCCTGTCGGCTCTTCGTGATGGCTGTTGGTGTCTCGCTTTCTTCGGGAACCCCGTGGCGACGAACTCAGACAATTCTTCCGGCGCTCGCAACGGCGAGGCTCCGGGCAGTACGGCGGTAGCTCAACTGGTAGAGCAGCGGATTCCAAATCCGCAGGTTGCGGGTTCAAGTCCCTCCCGCCGTGATTCCGAGGGTGGCGCGTCCCCGTTCTACAAGTCCGGCCAGGGCTTCTGGGTGCGGTGGATGACCGCCGCGCTCGCCGGTCTTCTGGTGCTGGCCGCGGCCGGCTGGGTCTGGAACCAGCTGAGCCTCATCAGCCTCCCGACGCCCACGTGGCGCATGACCATCAAAGACGGCGTCTTCAACGCCGCCCCCGGCCCGCAGGTCGAGTTGCTGGTCCGCGGCGCACGCGAGGGGCAGTACGACGTCATCGGTCAGGGAACCGTCGCCCTCTGGGAGCAGGCCTCCAAGGGCGTGCACACGCTTCAGATCCGCGATCTTCAGATGAACGAGGGGCAGACCGCCAGCAGCACGGCCGCCGTGCGCACGCTCGGCGCGTCGGTGATCGCCCCGATCGAAGGCCGCGCCGGCGGCATCCCCATCGTGCAGCTTGAGTACGTCAAGGCGACGGGCGCGGGCCTCGTGCTCATCGCCGGTGCGCTGACGATTCTCTGGTTCGTCGGTCTCCGCGCCCGTTCGGTCGATTTCCTCATCGCCACCGACGCCGAGATGAAGAAGGTCAACTGGTCGACGCGCAAGGAGGTTGTCGGCACGACGCAGGTCGTGATCGTCGCCTTCTTCCTCATCGCCGCCGTGATCTTCGGGATTGACACGATCTTCAAGACGGTCTTCGAGCTGCTGCGCGTCATCCGCACCGCCTGATGACGCTGCGACGGTCCGTCCGTCACGCTCCGTTGTTCTTCGCGCCGATCACGCCCACCAGGCGTCCGGTCCTGCCGCGGTCGCGCCGATGGCTGAAGAAGTGCTCGGGCTCGCGCACTGTGCATCGTTCGATCGTGTCGATGCGGCTCACGCCCAGAGCTTCAAGCTGCACGCGCAGGCACGCCTGCAGGCTGATGAATCCCTTGCCCGAGGGCGTCGAGCGGAAGAGACCGCGGCTTTCGGCGTCCTCGCCGAAGAGCGAGCGGAACTGCTCGAGCACTTCCGGTCCGACTTCGAAATGCTCGATCGAGATGCACGGCCCGATGGCGGCGACGATGGACGAAGCACCCAGGGTGCGCATCGCCTGCACCGCCGGGGCGAGCACGCCGCGGGCAGCGACCGTCCCTGATCCGGTCGGCCCCACGTCGTTAGCGCAAACCACGCCCCGCCAGCCCGCGTGCACGGCTCCCACGATGGACCCATCGCCGCCGGCAAGCAGGATCGGGCAGCAGTCGGCCACGCGCACCGCCAACAGTCGTGCGGGATCGTCGGTCACGATCGCGTCGGCCTTCGTGTCGTGAGCAGCGGGGTGGGCCGGTGCGCCGCGCCGCACGACATGAACCGCCGCCCCGTGCACCTGATGCACCTGCACGATCTCACGCCCCGGCGCACGAATCGCCTCCGCCATCAGCTCAAAGTTCCGCGCGATGTGCGCCGGTGGATCTCGGTGCTCGACCAGATCGCCGGGGTTGCCGAAGTTCAGCGACGCGAAGTCCGCCGCCGGTGTTGCAGCCGATACGCCGCCGACCCGCGTCGAGAAGCCGTGGGGCACTTGCACGGCAGAGAGGCTCGAACTGATGAGCGGGGCGACCATGGTGCCGCGACTGTACCCGGTTAGTTCGAACGAAACACGACTCCCGGCTCCAGCCGCAACGCCTGACGCGCGCTGAAGACCGACGAGATGACGCTGACCAGCAGGACAAAGAGCCCGGTGATGAACAGGCTCGGCCACAGCAGCCGGTACGGCAGATGCCCAAGCTCCATCACCCGCCCCAGAACCGCCGACGCGCCCACTCCCAAGGAGTACCCGAGCGAGGCCGCCGTCAGGGTCTGCGCGATCACCATGCTCAGAATCGTCGCGTTCGTAGCGCCCACGGCCATCAGCATCCCGTAGAAGCGCAGGTTTTCCGCCGTGAACATGTAGAGCAGCAGCCCGGTGATGCACGTTCCGACCAGCAGTGCGATCAGCGTCATGATGATCACCTGCCCGATCACGTCTGTGTTCTTGATGAAGTACCACACCGTCGCTGTCGCGAAACCCTGGGCCGACAACGCCTTGAGCCCCGTCGTTGCCTCGATCCTCGCCGCAAGTTCATCGGGGTCCTGTCCCGCCGCGCTCCGCACCAGAACAAACGAGAGCTGGTTCCGCTCCGGCGGCGCCATCCGCACCGCGCGCGAGTACGTCGTGAAGAACGTCCCTTTGGTCAGAAACCGCGGCAGGATGTTCACCTTGCCCACGATGACCGCCCGGTGGTCGTTCAAGGTCAGTTCGTCTCCGACATCCAGCGGCCGCGACGGGGCGTCCAGATCGATCGCGCCGTGCTGCACCGCCGGAGGGTCGATCATCGCCCGCATGAGGTTGCGGCACGAGTACTCGTCGACCAGCACCGCGTCCGGCCGCCTCAGGTCCTCCGCCCGGCCCTTCGTGATCCGCAACGGCAGACCGATCAGCGTCGCGTCCTCGACTCCGATGACCTGCACCGATCGGAACCGCCCACCGGGCAGGCGCGCCCGCAGCGAGCCGTAGTACAGCCGCGACGCCCACTCCACGCCCGGTACAGAACGCACCCGATCGATCGCCGGCTCCGGAAGATTGGCGACCTCATCGATGTACTCCACCGCCGGGTCCATCACCCAGACGTTCGCGACATTGGTATCGCTGATCATCGCGAACGTGCGGGTCATCAGGCCGCAGACGATCGCTTGGAAGTGCGTGCACAGGAACGACGTGAACAGCACGCCCGCAACGATGCCGAAGAACTTGATCCGCGATCCGATCAGCATCCGCATCGCGAAGAGGATCACGTGCCACCTCCCCGCTGCGCATCGACATAGCCGATCGCCATGCCCGAGATGACCTCTGCGAGTAGATCGAGCTCCTTGGAGGTCTTCGGCGGCGGGTATCCCAGCCGTGTCAGCAGCTCGATGCTGTGCTCGTACTGCGTCGCGCAGACAATCACGCAGAGCGCCAGACGCTCGGCCGCCGGCATCGAGAGCGATCCTTTGGCCAACGCCAACACGATCTCCCGCACCTCGGCCAGCATCGGCGCGCCCCGCGTGGCGAGCAGCTCCTCGAAGACCGGTGTCGGCTCACGCAGCTCTCGGAGAATGATCCGCGTGAGCGCCACCCGGCGCGGGCCGCCCGCCACCGTGAACTCCACCGCCCAGCGGATCATCAGACGCAGCGACGCGCGCGGGTCGGCGCCCGCCGGTGGCACCGGCAGCGGCCGATCCGAGAGCAGCGATTCCGCCGCCGCATCAAGCGACGCCCGGTACAGCCCGGCCTTGTCCCCGAAGTAGTACTTCACCGCCGCGACGTTCGCCCGCGCCTTGGCGCAGATCTCACGAACCGACGCCCCCTCAAACCCGTCGCGTGCAAAGAACCCGATCGCCGCGTCGAGCAAGCGTCGACGCTTGTCGACGCCGCTTTTGCGTGCGCGCCGTGGTCCATCTGGAGGCTTTGGCCCTTTCGCGTCGCGGGGATTGTCGGTGGGCGTCGTCACGGCATTCTCCAAGTGAAACGCTTGTTTACAATACGTGCCGATTCGACTTGTTGAAACGATTGTTTCAAAATAATGCGAGATTCTCGCCGACGGCTGAGGCCCGGGAAGGCCGACGCCTCAGGACGACACACCGAGTGGTGGTGCCGACAGAGGCCAGCGGCAATCCGGTACGGCGGCGGATTCGTCGGCCGCATCGATCGGCTCGACTGCGACGCGAACGAGGGTCTGGTGCACCGCCACGCCTGCCGCCAGGCGTTACTCAGGATGGGTGCGCTGCAGAGTCGGCCGGGGCTCCGCTCAAGAGGGCGTGACTGGGGGCGGTGAGGGCGGATGCGGAGTCATCGTGCAACGGCTGGACGGATCGGCGCGCCGTAGTCTCGAGAGCGTGCCTCGCGGGGCGGCGTTGTGTTCAGATTGTGTCAATGCTGGATGCCGCATGCAGCGGCGTGGACGCGCACGGGGCGGCGTGCGCTATCTTCATGAACGCTCCGGGACGCTCCGGCGGCCGCGTGTCTTCCGGAGCCGTGCGATCAACGCGAAGGACGGGAGACTGCGATGGCAAGTCTGAGGACGATGCGTGTGGCGGCGACGGTGTGCGCTGTGCTGATGTGCCCCCATCTGGTGCGGGCGGATGAGACGGGGGCGTCCGCCGAGGCGCGCGAAGAGGTCCGCGAGGAGGTCCGCGCTCAGGCGGGCGGCGGAAGCAGCGTGATCTTCGTCCATCCCGACGGCGCAGGCGCCAACGCCTGGGGCGCGACGCGTGCCCTGTATGTCGGTCCCGACGCAGACCTCAACTGGGATCGCCTGAGCGCCGTTGCGGTCTATCGCGGACACATGACCAACGCGCTGACCGCGACCAGCCAGGGCGGCGGCACGGTGCACGCGTACGGCGTGCGTGTCAAGGCCAAGTCGTTCGGGCTCGATGCCGGGCGCCCGATCGAGCGCGAGGGAAAGCCCGCCCAGAGCCTTGCGACGCTTGCGCGCGGCGCGGGCAAGAGCGTTGGGATCGTCACCAGCGCGGGCGTGTACGACGCCGGCACCGGAGCATTTCTCGCGAAGGTCACCGACCGCAAGAACTACGACGAGATCGCCAGCCAGATGCTCGCCTTTGAGCCCGAGGTGCTGCTGGGAGGCGGGGAGCAGCACTTCCTTCCCAAGGGCGTGCGCGGACGCTTTGGCGAGGGCGTGCGCCGCGACGGACGCAACCTGATCGAGGAAGCGCGGAAAGCCGGCTACACGATCGTCTACACGCGCGACGAGCTGCGCAGTGTCGAGTCGGGCACGGCGCGGCTGCTGGGTTTGTTTGCCGCCGACACGACGTTCTTTGACGAGAGCGAAGAGCAGAAGGTGATCGATCAGACGCCGTACTACGTGGAAACCGCGCCGACGATCGGCGAGATGACGGAAGCGGCGCTGGCGATCCTCTCTCGGAACGCCTCGGGATTTCTGCTCGTGGCGGAGGAAGAAGGAAGCGACAACTACGCGGGCAAGAACAACGCCAAGGGCGCGATGATGGCGCTCAAGCGGGCCGACGATGCGCTGGGCGTGGCGAGCCGCTTTGCCGAGGCCCATCCGCGCACGCTCGTCCTCACCTGCGCCGACAGCGACTGCGGCGGGATGCAGATGGTCGCGGACGACGACCTGGATCCGGCGAGCCCCGTCCCCGCGCGAGACGACGAGAACGGCGCACCGCTCGACGGGCGTGACGGGACGGGGACACTGCCGTTCATGGCCAAGCCGGATGCTCAGGGCGTGAGTCTGCCCTTTGCGATCGCCTGGGCGCGGGGTGGGGACGTCAGCGGGAACGCCGTGCTTGTGCGGGCCGCGGGCTATCGCGCCAACGAGTTGGTGCGAGGCTCGCTCGACAACGTCGGGGTGCACCGCGTGATGCGGACGGTGCTTCTGGAGCCTTGATTTCGGACGCCCCGATCGCTTCTGCGAGACGAAACAGACGTTCATCGGGTAGGCTGCGCAGAGATGCCCTCCGATCAGGACAAACCGACTTCCCCCGGCTCGAGTGGTCAGGGCCCCGGCGATCGGGATGCGGCAGATGGGGCGGACGTTCGGCCGACGGCGTCGGTGGGGTCGACGCGCGCGGGCGCTGGTGCGTTTCGATGGAACATTCCCGAGGAGAAGCCCGGCGACGTGATCGGCGACTTCACGCTGATCCGCGTGCTGGGGGAGGGCGGTTTTGGCATCGTGTGGCTCGCCGAGCGTCGCGAGCCCATGGTGCAGCAGGTCGCGCTCAAGCTGCTCAAGGCCGGGCTGGACTCGCGCGAGGTGGTGGCGCGCTTCGAACAGGAGCGTCAGGCTCTCGCGGTGATGAGCCATCCCAGCATCGCCCGCGTGCTGGACGCGGGGACGACCGCCACCGGTCGCCCGTACTTCGTCATGGAGTACGTGCGGGGCGAGCCCATCACGAACTACTGCGATCGGCACCGGCTTTCGCTTCGGGCGCGGCTGCGTCTGTTTCTGCCGGTGCTTGAAGCCGTCCAGCACGCACACGCCAAGGGCATCATCCACCGCGATCTCAAGCCCAGCAACGTGCTGGTCGCCAGCGCGGAGACGGGTGGTGCGCCCGGCACGGCCGGTACCGGCCAAGCAGGCGCCGAACGGGGCGCCGACGCGGGAATCGCCAAGGTCATTGACTTCGGCATCGCCAAGGCGATCGACCATGCCGGCTCGGACAAGACGCTCTTTACGCAAACGGGACAGATCGTCGGCACGCCGGAATACATGTCACCCGAGCAGGCCGGTGCGGGCGATGTGGACACGCGCACCGACGTCTACTCGCTGGGTGTGCTGCTCTACGAACTGCTCACGGGTGTTCTGCCGTTTGATCCGCGCACGCTGCGGAGCAAGGGCTACGACGAGATCCGGCGCATCATCCGGGAGGTCGATCCGCCGCACCCCAGCACGCGGCTGGGCACCCTGGCCGATCAGCAGGACGCGTCGACGGCGCGGACGCTGGCGGAGCAGCGCGGGCTGCGCGTGGCGGAGCTGCGGCGGGCGCTGCGGTCGGAGCTCGAGTGGATCCCGCTCAAGGCGATGCGCAAGGAGCGGGAGCGCCGGTACGCCACGCCCTCGGAGATGGCCGCGGACATCCGAAACTACTTGGAGGATCGTGCGCTCCTGGCGGGGCCCGAGTCGCGGGTGTATCGGGCACGGAAGTTTGTGAGCAAGAACCGGGTGTGGGTCGGGGCCGGGCTTTTCGCGGCATTCGTGCTGGCGGGGGCGACCGTGGTGAGCGTGCGATTCGCGATCAGCGAGCAGCGTGCCCGTCTCGAGGCCCAGACGCAGCGACGCATCTCCGATGAGGTGAACCGCTTTCTCAACGATGATCTGCTCCTCTCGGTTGATCCGGAACTGGGAGGGATCGATACCAAAGTCGTGGACCTTCTGGGCCCGGCGGCTGACGCCGTGCCCGAGCGCTTTGCCGAGCAGCCCGAGGTGGCCGCACGACTTTCCTACACCCTGGGTGCCGCGTATCTGGCGCTCGGAGAGCCCGACGCAGCGCGGGCGTTGCTCGAGCGTGCGGCGGCGGGCCCGGTGGCCGACGAGGCCTTTCGGGCCGGGGTCGCGACCAAGCTGACCGAGGCGGAGTATCGCCAGCGAGCCGGAGTCTCCGCGGACGAGGCGATCGTTCTGGCACGTCGGCGGGCCGACGAGGCCGTGCGGACCTTTGGCCTCAGCGACCGACGATCGCTGGACATGCTCAACCAACTCGGCGGCGTGCTGAAGGCATCGCGCCAACTGGAGGAAGCGAGAAAGGTCTATACCGACGTCCTCGAGCGCCGCCGCACGCTCCTGGGTCCGGACGATGTGGACACCCTGATCACGCGTCACAACCTCTCGCTGATCGACCTGCTCGAAGCGCGCGCCCGGCGCAGTCAGGACCGTGAGGCCGCGACGCCGCTCTTCGAGGCCGCGCTCGTCCAGCGACGCCAACTCACGGCCGACACACGCAGGGTGCTGGGCGCGGACCATCCCCAGACGCTGGCATCGGTGTCGGAGGAGGCCGGTCTGCTCAACGAGAGCGGGCGTGCGGCTGAAGCGGTCGAGATGTTTCCGGATCTGATCGACGCGCAGCGGCGTGTGCTGGGATTTGCCCACTGGCGCACGATCGAAACGACCGCGCGGTACGGGGCGGCACTCAAGCGAGCGGGGCGACTCTCGGAGGCGATCGACCAGCTTCTGCTCGGGCTGGAGGGGACGCGCAGCGTGCGGGGGCCGCTCTTCGGCGACTCGTTCGCGATCGCCGATTTTCTTGTGACGTGCCTGGAAGAGGCAGGACGGTTCGACCGCGCCGAGGCCATTCTGCTGCGTGCCCACGCCGACACCGAGAAGGCGGGTGATCGCGAGAAGGGCGTGGCGCGGGCGCTGCGGCTGGCGTCCTACTACGAACGGCGCGGCGATGCCAAGGCGTCGTCGTTGTGGAAGGCGCGAGCGGGCGAGCCCTGAAGCGATCGCTCCGATCACGCGCCGATTTCCAGATCGGGTCAGGGACAGAGAAAGTTGTTGTACGCCTGCACGAAGAGCAGAAAGTCGGCGTTGTCGACGACGGCGTCGGCGTTGAGGTTCGCCGGGCAACCCGCGGGCATCGTCGGGTCGGTGCACAGCAGCAGGAGATAGGCAGCGACGAAGCGGTCAAAGTCGAGGAAGTCCACCACGTCGTCCCCGTTCAGATCACCGGGGCAGGGCGTGCGCAGCGTCAGCTTCCAGTCGAGCACGGTGGAGTTGCACCCCGTGCTGTCGAGGGCGGCGTACCACGCGGAAACGACGCTGAAGGAGAATGTGTTGGGCCGACCGGCGGCGGCGCCAAACCGGAGGCGATACGTGCCGGCGGACAGTCGTCCGGTGGTCGCGCTGGTCGGTGTGATGGTGCCGCTGACGCCTTGGAAGGTGATCGGTAAGAGTGGCACGGTCGCGGCGTTGACAACGGTGCGGCTCTGATTGGCCAGCGTGTAGACCGCGGCGGAGGCGAGGCTGAAGACGACCTCCTGCGCGGTTGAGGCTGCGGTGTATCCGAACTCGGAGAGGTGTGTCGCTCCGCCGCTGATCGAGAGCGTGGTCGTCAGCGTGTCGGACGTCACGCGGAGATCGGCGCTGGCGGTGCCCGCGAACCCCCCGCCGGTCGAACCGCCGCCGGAACGACGCGAGGTGGTGGAGACCGGCGTCTGCTGGACCAGCGGCTCTGGAAAGCCCGCGCCGGCGACGGAGCCGAGCGAGATCGAGACCGAGACCGGAGCGCCGAGAGCGGGCAGCGAGGTCAGCGCGACGAGCGCGAGCGAGCGGGCGGTGTACATCGAATGGTCCTTTCGAGCAGCCCCCAACGAATGAGGGCGCGGACACTCGTCGGCCCGGGCACCATGGGCCGGCGTGTGCATCAGGGGCAGAGCAGATCGAAGTACGCGGCGACGAAGACCAGAAAGTCGGCGGAATCGACCCACAGATCGCTGTTGAGGTTGCACGGGCAGCCCGTGGCCATCTGCGGATCGAGGCACTCAAAGACGTTGTACGACGCGGCGAAGAGGGAGAAGTCGGCGTTGTCGACGACGCCGTCGGAGTTGAAGTCGGCCGGGCAGTTGGTGAGATACTCGAACGTGGCAACAAAGCCGATGTCGAACCAGCCGCCGCCCTCGCCGATGACGACGGGGTTGAGGTCGTTGCGAATGAACATGTCCACCCCGCCGGGGTAGGGATCACCGGGACCGTCGAAAATGACGGCCGGCCCGGGCAGCACGGCGTAGTACTTGGTGTGGAAGTCGAGCGTTGTGTTCTGGAACGTGTAGACGCCGGCGCCGACGTGGGTGCCTGTGGCGCGTGCGCCGGCGCCGGTGGCGGCGTTCGCGGGCGTCGGCGGCGCGTCGAAGATGAAGATCGAATCGAAGGGTGTGCTGATTGCAAGGTCGTAGGCGATTCGGAAGGACGTGAGCCGAACCAGGCGAGGGGTGGAGCTTGGGGGCGTGGTGCCGCTGATGTTTCCGAGAGAGGAAGGCGTGAAGGACTGTCCCTGGACGAAATAGACGGGAGAAGGCGGGGCGTTGCCGGCGCTGAAGGTGGGGAGAATCGGGGTGAGCTTCATTCTCCAATCGAGGTTGGAGCCGTTGGCCCTGCCTGTGCCGTAGCCGGAGTACCACTCTGTGACCACGGTGGGGCCGAACTGGTTGACCTTGCCGCCGCCGACGCCGTAGCGGATGCGGTAGGTTCCTGCGCTGAGAGTGCCGACGCCGGGGGCGGTTTCGGCGATGGTGCCCGAGAGGGCTTCGAAGGTGACCATGCGCAGGGGCCCGTCGTTGGTTCGGGAGTCGTCGAAGATGGAGAAGCGGGTGGGCCTGGTGATGGCGAGGACCATGGGCTGCGCGGCATGTGCTGCGGTGTAGCCGTCGGAGTTGAAGTGAGCCGCGACGCCGCTGAGCGAGACGGTGGAATCGAGGTCGGAGTCGGCGATCGCTGCGGAGCTGTCAGCGAAGCCGGCGAAGCCGCCTCCGGTAGAGCCGCCTCCGGAGCCGGACTTGAGCGAGAGCGTGTTGGTGCTGTACTGAACAAGCGGATCGGGGAATCCCGACGCTCGGAGATTGCCGCCGACGAAGCCCGAGCCGAGCGGACCGGCCAAGGACGAACCTGATACGACCGCGGCAAGTCCCGCGGCGATCCTGAGCGTGCTGCGCACGAGCCACCTCCTGCTTGGGACACGGACGGGCGCTCCGCGGGCCGCGGTCTGCATCCGTGTGGAGGCTACTCGATCCCGGGTCCGACGGACAGAGATCTTCGAGAAGTTCCGCGCAAAGCCGCAGGGTCGCTGGGGTGTTGTCCTTGGTGCTGCTGAGGCGGCGGTCGGTCGGTTACCCGTTCACGTTCATGACCACCTTGATGCCCGCCCCGGAGATCATGGTCTCATGGGCCTTTTCGAACTGTTCGAGCGGGAACTCGTGGGTGATGATGTCGTTGAGCTCGAGCTTGCCGGACAGGAGCAGCTCTTCCATCTGGTACCACGTCTCGAACATGCGGCGGCCGTTGATGCCCAAGACCGTCGCGCCCTTGAACACCACGTGCTGGGTGATGTTGAAGGTGGGGGGCTTGGCCGGAATGCCCAAGAGGGCCGCCACGCCGCCGTTGCGCAGGGCGCTGAAGCCCTGGTCGTACGCCGCGGGCGAGCCGGACATCTCGAGGAGCACGTCGACACCCTCGTTGCGGCAACCCTTCTTCACATCGCTGATCCAGCTGCTGTTCCGCGGATCAAAGACGTCGGTGGCGCCCAGCTTCCTGGCCAGTTCGCGCCGGCTGGGGTTGATGTCGGTCGCGAAGATGCGCCCCGCGCCTGCGGCCTTGGCCACCGTGACGGCCATCAGGCCGATGATGCCCGTGCCGGTGATGAGCACGCTCTTGGCGCTCACTCCCGCGGCCATCACCGTGTGCACGGCGTTGCCCAGCGGATCCAGCACAGCCGCCACCTTGTCGGGGATCTTCGCGTGCACAGGCCAGACGTTCTCTTCCGGCACGCAGGCGTAGTCCGCGAAGATACCGTCGCGGTCGATGCCCAGGATGCGCGTGTCGCTGGCGATGTGCGCGTTGCCGGTGCGGCTGTTGTAGTCGATGCCCGCGGTGATGTGCCCTTCGGCGCTGACGCGCAGCCCCGGCTTGTACCGCGTCACCGCGCTGCCCACTTCTTCGATCACGCCGACGAACTCGTGCCCGGTGACGATGCCGACGGGGATGCGGCCCGCGGCCCAGTCGTCCCACTCCCAGATGTGACGGTCGGTGCCGCAGATGCCGACCTTGGAGATGCGGATCAGCACTTCGCGCGGTCCGGGCGCGGGCTTGGGATGATCGGCGATGAACTTCAGCCCCGGTCCGGCGTGGTGCTTGATGAGCGCCCGCATGGTGGTCGTGGACGAGCGGCTTGAAGAAACGGCGGCTGCGGCGGACGTCGCCATGGTGTGCTCCGATGAAGTTGGCGGAAGTGTAGAGGTCGTTGGCTCTCTGATCGTTTCCTCCATGCCTTGATGCCCGGATGCGCTGTTGCCCGCATGCCCTCATGCCTCTTCCCACCCGAACCTCCCGGCGTTCGCCCGCGCTGCATCGGCTAGAGTCTCTGGCTTGAGCCGCGCGATCAGCACCACATCCTCGCGGGGGCCCCGGAGCAGCGCCTCCGGCTCCTATCTCTTCCTGGCCTCCAAGGCCGGGGGCGGTCGTTCGCTGGGTGTTCGTCAGGCGCGGGACGAGCGGCAGCTTGCGGGCGATCTGCGTCGCCAGCGGATGACACTGACCACCTGCGTGCGCCTGCCCTTCTCACTTGAATCCGGGGTCGGCTCAATCTCGCTGCGCGATCAGGCGGAGATCAACACGCAGCTGGCGCAGTTGCTTTCCCGCGGCTCGCCTCTGGTCGAGGCGCTCGAAGTGACCGGCTCGTCGGTCTCCGCCGCCATGAAGCCCAAGGTCCAGCGCATGCGCGAACTGGTTTCCGGCGGCTCCACCTTCGCCGATGCCTGCGATCAGGTCGGCGGCTTTGATCGCGTCACCATCGCGCTCTACCGCGCCGCCGAGCGCACCGGCGACCTCGCGGGTGCGGCCAAGCAGCTCGCGATCGCCTCGCGCCGCCAGCTCTCGATCCAGGGTAAGGCGACCACGCTGATGATCTATCCCGCGATCCTGATGTCGATCACGGGCATCGCGGCGGCCGTGCTGCTGACCCAGATCCTGCCCCGCATCGGCGAAGCGCTGAGCCAGGCCGGGGCCGACCTGCCCCTCTTCACGCGCCTGCTGCTGGCGATCGGCACGACGCTGCGCGACAACTTTGTGCCGCTGGGGATTGCGCTGGCGGCCGTGCTTGTCGTGGTGTTCATCTTCCGACGGCGCGTGGGCGCGCTGCTCGCGGGGTTCATGCGCAAGGCTCCCGCCATTCGCCAGGTGGTGCTCGCGCAGGAGTCGGCCAAGTTCTTCAGCGTGATGGCGGCCCTTTCGCGTTGCGGCGTGCCGCTGGCCGACGCCCTTGGTGTCGCGAACGACGCCATGTCGCATCCGGTCATGAGAGCGCAGCTCGATCGCCTGCGTGTTCGTCTGATCGAGGGCGGAGTGCTGCGGAACCTGATCGACGAGGTGGACAGCCTGCCGGTGACGACGCGTCGGCTCATGATCGCCGCCGAACGCGCCGGCGATCTGCAGAGCGCGTTTGACACGCTGGCGGTGGACATGATGGAAGAGGTGGAGACGCGATCGGCCCGCCTGATCGCCCTGATGGAGCCGGTGGTGATTGTGATCCTCTTCCTGGTGGTGGGTTCGGTGATCCTGGGGGTGATGATCCCGCTGCTCAACCTGAGCAGTGCCGTGAGCCTTGGGGGCTGATCTTTTCGCGTGTTGGCCCTTTGTTGGCCTCCTGCCGGCCGCGGGACACGGGGGATTGCAAGACACTGGGGCGAGGGGCGGGTCGGCCGGGCGGGTGGCCGATAAGATGCGTCGCAGGTCGGTCGGTGGGGTCTGGGATGGTCGTTCCGGCCCGCACGAGCCCGCCGGCGTGGCCTGCAGGCCCGATCGAACCCGCGGGCCACAAGCCGCGCTAGATTGGAGAGATATGCGAAACCACACACGCTCGAAATACCGATCCGCCCGCGGCTTCTCCCTCCTTGAGCTCACGCTGGTCTTGGTGATCCTCGGCGTGCTCATGGCCGTCGCGGCGGTCAACGTGCTCGGACAGGGCGACAAGGCGAAGATCACGGCGACGAAGGCGACCTTGGCGACGATCAAGAACGCGGTCGAGCAGTACTACCTCGAGACAAGCGCGTATCCGCCGGATCTTCAGACGCTGGTGCGTGCGAAGATCCTTGTCGAGGGCAAGCTCAACGACGGCTGGAATCGTGCGCTGGTGTACGAGGTCTTGGCGACGCCCGACGCGCCGCGGCCGTTTGTGCTCTTCAGCCGCGGTCCCGACGGACAGGCCCCCTCGACCGATGACATCGACTCGTGGCCGGCCGCCGCGCCGAACCCGTAAGGCTCTGGCGTCCGGGATATCGACTCGCCGGAGCCACGGATGGACCTAGACCGATGAAGGCCGCGCGAGGCGTGACATTCCTGGAGACCGTGCTTGCCGTCGTGCTTCTTGGCCTGACGACCGCGACGGTGGCGATGACGGTCAACTACATCTCGTCGGCCTCGATGCGTAACGCCCATCGCATGAACGCGGCGGAGATCGCCAACCGGCTGCTGCTGCAGTTTTTCGACGATCCCGCCTCGCTGCCCAGCACGACCGCTCCGGTCGAATACGGGCCCGAGGGCGAGTTTCGATACCGCTGGTCGCTGGGTGAAGAGCCGGCTGAGGTCGAGCTGCCCGTGCCAGTCAATCCCAGCGTGGAAGAGGACCGTCGCGAGTCGCAACTGGCGGCGTTGGGACGTTCCAGCCGCGATCGATACTCGCGCTTCCGCGTCGTCCGCGTCAAGGTCTGGCTGTCGGAAGAGACGCGTGGCGGGTCCTTCTTCGCCGAGAGCGGCGTGCCGCAGGCCACTGCCTCGCGGCTGTACGACCCCGCCGACATCCCCAACTGGAATCCCGACAAGCTCCGACGGCAGATCGATGCGGGCGGACTTCGCGGCGTTCTGAACCAGATGAGCGAGGGTCGCGGTTCGCTGCGACCGTCGATCCGCCAGCAGGAAGAGGAGCGACGCACCGGTCCGCGCTCGCCGACAAGCCCCGCGGGCGAGGGAGGCGCACGGTGAACCATCCGTCGGCGCGGGGATTCACGCTGCTGGAAGTTGTCCTCGCCACCGCGATGGGCGCGATGGTGATCGTCGTGTCGCTGGCGCTCTTGAGTTCGATGGAGCGGCTGGACCGTCCGATGGCGCGTCGCCAGCAGGAACTTGCGGATCTGTACCGGGCGCGTTTGGTGATTCAGCGCTCGCTCTCCAGCCTGGTCATGTCCAACACGGCTCCGCCTGTTCAGCCCGGGGTTCGGCGCAATGCCGAGGGCGCGGGCGACCAGAAGACGCAGTCGGCCTTCGAGGCCGAGGCGATCGCCCGGGCGTCGCGCGCCGCGCGGCCGCCGGCTCGCCTGATTCTCGAGCCCGATCAGAGCTCGGAACTGCGGGCGCGGCTGGTGGACGTCGGGCTTCCCGCGGAGCAGGCAACCTCGATCCAGCGTTTCGAGGTGGTGATCGACTCGCCGCCGATCGCCCCGAACCATCGCGCGGAGCTCAGCGACGCCGTGATGCTTGAACTGGTCCGCTCGCGACGTGCGGCGGGCGCGTCCGGAACGTCGGCATCTGTCGCGCCGGAGTCTTCGACGGGCGAGGCTCGTTCCGTGCAAGGCGCGTTGCCCGCCCGGGCATCGAGCGAACAACTTCAGGCCGCATTGCTCTCGGGTCGAACCGACGCGCAGGAGCGTGCCCAGACTCAGCCGCGGAACCGTCGGGGCGGTGCCTCGTCGGGCGGACGACTTGGTGCCCTGCGGGGTGCCTTTGAGATTCGCCCGATGATGAGGCCGTCGGAGCAGCGCGGAGAGCAGGTGCTCTACGAACTCTGGTGGCGGCCGATGCCCGCGCGATCCGACAGGCCCGTGCCGCCGGGGACCGCCGCAGCCGCCGAACCCGAGCCCATCACCGACCCTCGACAGCTCGAAGCCTGGGGCGAGCCGGTCCTGCTGCTGTCCAATCTCCTGCAGTGTCGCTGGCAGTTGTTCAGCACCGGGGAGAAGCGCGGCAGTCACAGCGCGGTCTGGGAACGCGAGCTGCCCGCCTACGTCGAGTTTGAACTCAAGACCAAGTCGGGCCTGTACGCCAACTGGATGTTCGAGGTCGGATGGTCTCTGGGGCCCGAGATGCCTGTCTCCGATCAGGGATCCGGGCCGGTCGAGGCGGTCGCCGAACGAGGCGGCGGCGACGGCAACGCGCGCGAGGGTGCGATCTCTGATGGCGGACGGAGTCAGGGCGGGGGCTTGGACCGAGGGGGAGGTGGCCGCCGCGGACCAGAGGGACCGACGCGTTCCACGGGCGGCGATCCCTCGAATCAGACGATCGACCGACGCGATCTGCCTCGTTGACCTTCTCCGGAGCTCTATCGCCCGCACCGAATCGCTCGCTGACTCGCCTCTACGCCTGTGTCTCTTGCCGTTGCTCTTGCCGATGATCCGCACCAGACCATCATCTCCGTGCGTTCCAGTGCCGCGACGGCGGGAGGGTTCTCGCCACGATTTGGACGGCGGGGGCGCCTGGTCGTCCGCGTTCGCGTTGCCGGTGGTGCTCATGATGAGCCTGGCGCTCGCGACGTTGATCGTGGTGCTGCTGGATCGGTACGGTGCGCAGGCTCGCTCGGTGGCGGCGATCGTGCGATCGTACGAGAACCATCACACCGCCCGAGGCGTGCAGCAGATTCTTGACACGTGGCTGCGGTCGGTTACACCTCAGCGCATTCGCTCGAAAGTCGGCGAGGATGGGCTCGCGCTCACGGTCCGGTTTCCCGACGGGCTGACCTCCAACGCCGTCGGGCCTGAGACCCTGCGTCTGTACCTCTCCGACGGGCAGGGCGCGCTGCTGGTGGAGCCCGGCGGGCTGCCCGCTGAGGACGCGGTTCTTGCCGAGTCGATCATGCGGGCGGCGGAGGGTCTTGGGCTGGATCCGGCGCGGGGCGGGGTGGCGACGCGACGGATCGGACCGCTCGCGGTGAGCGTGGTGTCGGCCGACGAGCGCGTGCTGCGCAGCGCCGTCTTCGGTGCGGTGGGTGCGGAAAAGGGCGAGTCGATCGTCGCCGAACTGCTCAAGGCGCGGGAAGAGGCCGCTCTGTCGCCCACGTCGATCAACGAAGCCGCAGGCCGAGCCGGACTTTCCAGTCTCGAGCGTGCGGATGTGTCGCGTGCGATCACGGTCGAGCCGGTGATGTGGCGGATTGTGGTCGAGGTTTCGTCCGACAGCCTGGTGGCTGGCGGTCCGATCCTTCGCTACACGGGCACAGCCCTGTTGGTCGGGGCGTCGACGGGCGGCGGGGTGGCGGCATCGGGAGGCGCGACCTCCAACAGCCGAACGATCATCCGCGACTGGGTCCGTGAGGATTTGCGATAGCCCCGGCGCGACGCCGGTACACTTGGCGGGGCCGATGCCCGACGGGATCACAGAAGGATCCCAAGCCTGAGGAGGGAGGATCCCGACCGTGCTCAACACCGCTTCCAAGACGACCGCACGCAAGGCCGCGCGCATCGGGCAGGCGGCGGGCGTTTTGGGTGTTGGGTTCGCGGCGGCGATGGTGGTCTTTGGTGTGCCCGGGTTGGGTCCTTCGCCGCGCCTTGAGAGGCCGCCGGCACCGCCCGCGGTGACGGAGGTGGTCGAACAGTCCGAGATGCCGGCGGTCGTCGAGCGTCGCGTTCGCTCGATCGCGAACAACCTCGCGCAACTCGGCAATGCGCCCAAGCCCGCCCCCAAGCCCGAAACACCCGAGGGCACGCCCGGCGGCGAAGTTGCGCCGGTCGCGCCGATCGCGCCCGTCGTGGCTGAACTGCCCGTGACCTTCCTTGGAGCGATCGGATCGGGGTCGCGTCCGATGGCGCTCGTCACGATCGACGCGCGTCAACTGGTCCTTTCTCGCGGCGAGGAGCGACAGACCGCCGCGGGCGAGAACGTCAAACTCGTCGAGATCGGGCGCGACTCTATCCGCGTCGAGGCTCGCGGCGTGACGAAGGAGATCGCTCTGGCGGCCCGCACGACAGGCAGCTTCACGCCCATCGGCGGTCCGGCGGCTCCGAGCGCGTCGCCCGTTCCGAATTCGGCACCCAGCGTCCAGGCCATGGAAGCGCCCGTGCGCCGTCGTCCCAATTGGCAGGGACGCGGGGCACCCGACGCACGCCCGGACGTCATCGGCGTGCCGGGGCAGAACCCGGAAGGCGGCGGACGTCCATGAGCGGCCGCGTGTGCCTGATTTTGAGGGGTGATCGTGGCAGCCGCATCGAGGCCTGTCGCCTGGTCGGCGCACGGAGCGATGAGCAGTGGACCGCGCCGGTCGACCCGCCGCGCGATGCGGCGGCGGGCGAGGAGGGCACGGTCTTTGACGAGAGTCCGCTCGCGTCGGTTGCCGGCTGGATCGCCTCGCGCTCGAAGGAGCCCGGCTCTGCGTTGTCGCTGGGCGCGATCTGTCTCGACAGCGAGGGATTCAGCGCGAGCTGGGTGACCAGTGCCACGCCGGATCAGCGGGCGGTGCATGCGACCGCCGTCGCGGGGGTTCTGGCTGACGCGGCGGGTTCGGGCGTGGGGCCGGGGCTGCACTATTTTCTGACCGACGAGCGCGAAGCGAGCGTGCAGGGGCTGGGGACGGGCACGCTGCCCGCGATCGAAGACCCTGCGGACCCGGACGCTCCGCGGCTTTTCCGCGTGCCCGTCTTGGCCGGCGCTGATGCGCCGGTGCGTCTGTTGCTCGACGCGCTGGATCAGGCGGGTGTCGAGGTGGATCGCGTCACCACGATCTGGCACGCGATGGCGGCGGTCTGGGCCTCTCCCGCCGGTGAGCCCGCTCGGGCCGATGATGCCGTCGTCGCCGACGACGCCAGCGTGGCGTGCGTCACGATGGTGGATCCGCGCGGGCGGTTGCTTTGGTGCTGGAGCCTGCGGGGCGAACTGCTCGCGGGCGGATCGCTGCGGCTGAGCCCGTCCGGCGTGGGGCGCGCCCCGGTCCCGAGCGTCGACGATGCCGCCAGGCTCACCGCCGACTGGATCGCGTGGAGCTCCCAGCTCGGAGTGGTGCCGCGGCGCGTGATCTGCATCGGCGCCGATGATCCGGTCGGCGAGGGTGAGGATGCGGCGTCGTTCCGGGTCGGCCGCTTCGGCGCACGCCTCGCCACGCTCTGGAGCGGCGCGACCGTCGACGTCGTGCTCGATCAGGACCCGCTCGGACGGACGATGAGTCGCCTGGCGCTCTGGCTGGCCGACCGATCGCCGGGCGAGCCGGTGGTGGGGGGCGTGCAGGCGCTCGAGAGCCGGCCCGGGCGTGCGCAGCGATCGATGCATCGGGGCGTGGCGATCGGCATGCTCGGGGCGGCCGGGCTTCTGCTGGCCGGCGCGTGGGTCTTGCGGAGCGCGTCGATCCAGCTGGCCAAGGAGGCCGAGGCCGAGGACGCCCGCTGGAAGCAGATCGTCGAGAAGTCGCGTCCGGCGATCCTCAAGATGCCCGGCACCGACGTCGAGGCCGAATTGGCTCGCCTCATTGAGCGCCACCAGCAGGAGCGCGAGCGCACCAAGATCGAGCCCCAGCGACCGATTATCCAAGAACTCGAAACTCTTACGCTCGTGCTTGCTGATCCCGAGATCGAACTCGAGAGCATCAGCGCATCGGGCGGAAACGGCAGCGTCGAGATCCGGGTGCTCACGCCCGACATCAAGTCAAGCGAGAGTGTCTTCAAGTCGCTGACGTCCATCCAAGGCAGCAACATCGAGTCGTGGCGGCAGCCCACGTTCGGCAGTGCCGGCGACGGACGGGTGCGCGCCACGTTCACCGGATCGTGGCGCAGCGGACGCACGCCGGCCGCGTCGGCGTCGCGTGCGGCTCCCGCAGCATCGTCGTCCGCGAATCGGACCGCGAACCAGCCCGCATCGGCCGCTGCCACCAAGCCTCCCGCGCCCGTCGCGCCGTCGCCTGTCGCCGCTCCACAGGCGAGCCCGACGGCACAACCTGCTCAGCCCACTCCGGAGGCGCCGCGATGAACCGACCGGACACGGGCCTCAGTCTTCCGGGCACGGCGCCACCCCTCGCGCCCAGACCGTCTTCGGAAGTGCGCGAGATGCTGTCGCAGGCCGGCGATCTGGCCGGTCGGAACGAGCGGGCCAATCGGCCGCACGGCCTGCTGACGCTCTCGATCTCCCTGCTGACGCTGGGGCTGATCTGCGTGGGCTGGTATGCCGTCGCACGCACCACGCAGGCGTCGCGGCTGGAGCGCGAGCGCGAGAAGGCGGGCAGGATCGAGACGATGGTGGAGCGTCTGGCGGCGTTCGATCGCGTCAATGTGGAGCGCATGGAAGAACTGCGCCCGCTGGTCGACTTCCAGACCCGCACCAACGAGGCCGCCACGGCCGCCCGTTTGACTAACAAGCTGCCGGTGGTGACGGCGACGGTTGCGCCCGGCGGGGTCGGTGATCTGCAGAGGCGTGTGTGGCGCTACACGGACATCCGTGAGGAGTCTCTGGAGCGTTTGTTTGATTGGATCGCGCGGTGCCTGCGCAGCGCACCCGGGCTGGAGCTCACCGGGCTCACCATCCGGCCCGACGCGAACAACTGGCGCATCGATGTGTCGTTCGGGCGCTGGGAGCGCAAGGGCTCGTGAGTCGTTCGGCCCACCGACGCGGGCCTTCGGGGGCGTCGGGCTTGGAGACGCGCGTGAAGCAGACTACAGACAGGCGGCTGAAGGTGGCAGGGCTCCTCGTGGCGGGCGTGGCAATGGCGCTCGCGCCGTTGAGCGGCTGCGCCAGCAAGCCGCGGCCCGCCGCCGTCGTCGCGCCGCCCGCGTACGACACCGAGGCTGCGGTCCGCCTTGCCGCGGAAGCTCTTCAGGCGCAGCGCGCCGGGCGGCTGGATGAGTCGATCGAGCTGTACCGGCGAGCGCTCAACGCCAATCCGGAGTTGAGCGGGATCTGGACCAACCTCGGCGTGGCGCTCATGTCCAAGCAGGACTTCGCCGGGGCGGCCGACGCCTTCAAGCGGGCCTCCGAACTCTCGCCCACCGACTCGCGGCCGCTGGTCAATCTTGGCATCGCCTACCTCGACCGCGGCTGGGCCGAGGAGGCTCTGGCCAACTTCGATCAGGCGATCGAGCGCGACCCGCGCAACGTCGAAGCTCTGCGCGGCGCGGTCACCGCCGCCCAGCGCGTCGGGCGCGAGGACGAGAAGACTCTCGAGCACATCCGCCAACTGCAGCTCATCGAGACCGACCCCAAGTGGACGCAGGAGCTGGCCTTCCGGCGGCTGCGGCTGGAGTCGGCCCTGCGCGAGCGCGATCGCAGCGGGCGATTCACCGCGCCGGCACCGACGTCCTCCGTTGCGCCCGGCTCGATCACCAGCCCCGACGCCGCCCCGCGCTGACCGGCGTTCAGCCTTTCTTCTTCCGCGTCTCGGCCTTCCAGCCGAAGGTCATGTACTGGTGGCGGAACGTCCCGTCGTCGTAGAGATCGATGATGCCGTAGCCCTCGGGCGTGCGGCGCTTGGGGCCCTTCCACTTGGCGCCGCAGACCGCGCCTTCGGAGATGTACGTCACGCCGTTGTATTCCGACCGGGCCAATTGATGCAGGTGTCCCGACAGACACAGGCGCACGTGCGGGTGACGGAAGAAGAGTTCTTCCAGTTCGCGACAGTCGGCGTGCGTGCGCTTCGTGCTGACCTTGAGATCGGGCGCGTCCGACACCCACTCGTCGTCGTCGCTGTCGAAGAAACTCGCGGCGGAGATGATCGGCACGTGCGACACCACCACCGTCGGCAGCGCGGTGGAGGCCAAGTCACGCCGCAGCCAGTCGAGCTGCTCGCCCCGGATGCGGCAGACATACTCGTCGCCGTCGGGCAAAAGGTCGATCGAATCCAGGATCACAAAGTGCCAGCCCGCCCGGTCGAACGACTGCCACGTCTTTTCGTAGCCGAAGTTCTGCAGGAACCACTTGCGGCCGTAGACGGCCTCTTCGCCCGTGGCGCGGCAGGCCTTCTTGTCGCGGCCGAAGATGTCGTGATTGCCCAGCGTGTGGTAGATGGGGACCGACGCGGGCACCGTCTCGCGCAGCACGCGCTGGAAGAGATCCCACTGCACGCGAGAGGTCTCTTCGGGCGTGCTGGCGGTGTCCATCGGCAGGTCGCCGCCGGTGATGATGAGCTCCGGCGGCTCGTCGAGGGCCATCATGTGGCGGAACGCCGCGGCCATGCCTTCGCCGCCGCGAAGTTCGGGCTGCACGTGGATGTCGGTGGGATGAGCGAAGCGCAGCACGCGTCGTGCCGCGCCCGAGGGAGACGGAGCCGCGGCGTGCGCCGCTCTGGGCAGACCGCCGGCGGCGATCGCCGCAAGCCCGGCACCCAGGAGCGTGCGACGAGAGACCGATGTGTTCGAGCCGTCCTGAGCCATGAGGCCAGCATAGCGAACGCGGCCTGCAAGCCTGTTCAGGTCTCGTCAAGACGACGCAGCCCGACGCGTCAGCCGCCTCGCCGGGCCAGCTTCCATGTCACGCCGCCGATGATCAGCAGCGCGCCCAGCGCGGTGACCGTCACGGCCGTCGGATCACTCCAGAACGACACCTGTCCGCTCGGATTCGAGCCGCCGGGGGTGTTCTGGGGCGCACGGGGGGTCGCGTCTTGGGGCAGACCGGGCGTGGCACCGGCCGCACCCGAACTCGGAACCGTCGAGGCCGTCGCCTTTGATGACGTCGCGGGCGACTGCTGGACGGACGCGGGATCAAAGTCGGCCAGACCGAGCGGCTTGGTGGCCGTGATCGAGATCAGGCGCGTCACGCTGTGCAGAGAGATCTCGTTCGCTTCCTCCGTCTTTCGGGTGCGCACGTCGTAGGTCGTGCGGCGGAGCCAGTTCTCCCGAACAAAGGGGATCTGCACCGCGAAGCCCGCCACGTTTCGGAAGTCGGAATATCGATACCGCTCGATCACCGCGTCGGTGCCGACTTGAGGCTGGAAGAGCTCGATCTCGACGAGGTTCAGACCCTCTGCGTCCTGATCCGCGAAGCGGAATCGCAGCCCCCTCTTCGTGAGCGTCGCAACGACTTGGCCGTCGAGTTGCTCGACGGACACGCCGTCGGGGAGGTGATCGCGGATGACGCCGGCTCCGAGCTGAGGTAACCAGAAGCTGACGAGGTGCGCTGATTCACCGAGGGTTTGGGGCTTACTGCTTTGGCGAAGATTCGGCATCACGCCGGAGAACACGGAGGCATCGGGCCGAAAGATCAGCACGAAGCGCTGTCCGAACCTCCACTCCAGATCGGGCGGAAGATCGCGAAGGTTGAATGCAGGTCCCTCGGGCGTGGGAGCCGAAAACTGGTCCTCCACGAACTTATATCCGTGCGGCCAACTCAGCCTGAGATCGACCACCGACCGCGCGACCGAAACGGCCGCAGGAGATTGGACCGTTGGCCAACCCTCGGTGACAAAAGAAGAGTCAAGATGCGGCGCACGCAGCGCGCGTTCCATCCATGCATCGAGACGTGCGGTGGTTGTCGGCGATGAAGCAGCCTCTGCGGTCGTCCAGGCACCGATCAAGAGAGCGGCTGCGAGCGATCGTCTTCCGCGATCCTTGATCGAATGTGTTGGCGACATCGACACGGGTCCCTCAGAGTTCAGCGCACGGCTGCACCACCGGCATGGTACAGGATTGTGGATAGCGCGACACCTCAGCCGCGTCGATCAGTTCCGACGCTCGAAGGATCTCGCCGCATTCGGTGCCGCCACGCATTGGTTCCTTGACGGCAGCGTCGACGCACGAGACCCCGACGACGCGATGGCGGGGGTAACGCGCGGCCCCGAATGGGTGCGCTACCCCGTCTTTCTCACCGCTCACGGTGTTCGCGGGCGAGATTTCGCTCGCTGAAGCGGCTCTACAACCTGCTCGCCGCCAGGCTTGCCAGTTCGCTGCGCTCGCTCTTGGCGAGAACGACGTGGCCGAAGAGGCTCACGCCCTTCATCTTTTCGGCGGCGTAGGACAGGCCGTTGCTCGACTGGTCCAGGTACGGGTTGTCGATCTGTCCGATGTCGCCCGTCAGCACCAGCTTGGTCCCTTCGCCCACGCGCGAGGCGATGGTTTTGACCTCGTGCGGCGTCAGGTTCTGGGCCTCGTCGACGATCATGAACTGGTGCGGGATCGAGCGCCCGCGGATGTAGGTGAGCGGCTCGAGAACGAGCTTGCCGTCGGCCATCAGCTTCTGGATGCGCTGTTCGCTGGAGTGGCTCTCGGCGGCCTGGTGCATCGTGGCGCCGCGGGTGCTGAGCAGGTACGACAGGTTGTCGAAGATCGGCTGCATCCACGCGCCGAGCTTTTCGTCCTTGTCGCCGGGGAGATAGCCGATGTCGCGACCCATCGGCATGATCGGGCGGGCGACCAGCAGCTTGTCGTAGCGCTCCTCGCTGAAGACCTTGGCCATGCCCGCGGCGATGGCGAGCAGCGTCTTGCCCGTGCCCGCGCTGCCCAGCAGCGTGACCATGCGGATCTCGTCGTCCATCAAGAGGTCGAGCGCCATCGTCTGCTGCACGTTGCGCGCCATGATCCCGAAGACGGGCTTGCGCGGGCCGGTGACGGGGATCACGTGGTCGGTGTCGCCCAGACGACGCCCAAGGCCCGTGTGATTCTCGTCCTCGCGGTTGCGCAGCACCACGAACTGGTTGGAGAGCATCGTCCGGGTGTAGGAGTTCCCCAGCTCGTCTTCGGCCGCGAGCGCGTCGCTGAGCCGCCCGATCTCGAGCAGGCGGTCCTTGTAGAGCTCGTCGATGAGCGAGCCGTCCACGTCGGCGTTGAGATAGCCGGTGTAGAGCCGGTCGGCGTCGACCTTCTGATTCTCAAAGTCCTCGGTCTTGAGGCCCAGGCTGTCCGCCTTAATCCGTGCGGCCAGGTCCTTGCTCACAAAGACGGTGCGGAAGCCCTGCGTGTGCAGCGCGAGCGCCGAGGCGATGATGCGGTTGTCGGGCGAGTCGTCGTGAATCGCGGCGGGGCGCGGATGGTCGGTGACGTCGACGCGGATGGTGCCGGTCTCGCCGTTCTTGCCCACGCTGGACGCGCTGCGCGTCTGCGGTCCGAGCAGGCCCCAGTTCACGCCGTCGATGAGGTGTCCGAGCGCCCGCAGTCGGTCGAGGTGACGGATGCACTCGCGCGCATTGCGGCCGAGGTCGTCCTCCTTGCGCTTCATCTTGTCCAGTTCGCTGATGACCGCGAACGGAATGATGACGTGGTTCTCCTGGAAGACGAAGATCGCGCTTGGGTTGTGCAGCAGGATGTTGGTGTCGAGCACAAAGTGCTTGACGGCCTGCGTCGGCTGGCCCTTGGGCTGCGTCGAAGGCTGGCGAGCCTTGCCCGGCTTGGCGGCTTCGCCGGACGTCACGTTCGAAGCGGGCTTGGAACCCGCGCTGTCATTGGGCTTGTTTGGCACGGGGTTCTGGGTCTTGGCCTCGGGCTGTCGCGTCGCGCGGGAGGAACGGGTCATCGTTTCGGTTGAACGGCTGAACACATTACTCATCTCTCGCTCCATCCATGGAGACCCGAACACGGCGGCTCGGCCCGGAGTTGTGGCGCGGCGTCAGCCTGCCGCTGCGGTCGCGCTCAAACGGTTCCCAGCATACCGAAGCCGACACGCGCATGGAAGGGGGTTCACAAGATCTTTCCCAACCTCCCGCTCGGACAGAAACGAGGCACGATCGTCGGTGGTCCTTTAGAGCCTGGGCGCCAAGGCCCCGACGACCAGCAGCAGGGCGATGAGTGTTCCCAGGCAGGCCTTGATCAGAAGCGCCAGCCCGCGCGCGGCGGCGGCACCGGCCCCCACCCGCCCCGACTGCGCCCATGTCCGCTCCGCGCGAGAGCGGTCGATGAGCGCGGCACCCAGGCCCGCGCCCGCGACGGCTCCGATGATCGTCGTGATCGGAAAGAGCGGGATCAGCGAGCCCACGATCGCGCCCACGACTGTTCCCACCACGGCACCGACCGCCGACCGCTTGCTCCCGCCGGCGCCGGCCGCTCCGGCGGCTGAGGCCAGAAACTCGAGCACCTCGGCGAGTACCCCAAGCGCGACCGCCGCCCCGATCGTCCACCAGTTGAACATCTCAGGATGCCACCACTGGAAGATCAGTGCGATGATCACCGGCAGCCAGATGCCCGGCAGCGTCAGCAGGGTGAGGACGAACCCCAGCAGCCCGCCGCAGAGGATCGTGATGGCCGCGAGATAGATCACAGGTGATTGTTCGGAAGGTCCCGCGACGCGTTGCGGGGGGCCCGTCGTCCATTCATGGGCCCGATCTCGGGCCCTATCCGGCACATTCGACAGCCCGCTGATCGGACGGGACGGCGTTCGTCCGTCAACAGCGTCAGAACTCCACAAGGGTCCGAAGCGCCCCCGCACCCGAGGCCTCCGTCAGCGCCTGTTCGAAGTCGGCGACGCGGCGTCGAGAGGTCAGCAGGCTCTGCGCGTCGATTCCTCCTTTGGCCAAGAGCTCCACCGCCTCGGCCAGAAGCAACGCGCGGGAACCGAGCACGATGAGCTCGCGTTCCACGATCAGCGAGAGCAGCGGAGCGGCCGCAGCCTGCGACGCGCGATCGTTGGGCGTCGCGGCGTGCTGGTGCAGGATGATCACGGTCCCGCGCGGGCGGACGAGTCGCAGCGCGGTCTCGAGTTCTCCCGGCGTCGCGACAAAGACGAGATCCTGATCGGCACGGCGTCCGACCTCGTCGAGGTGTCGGTGCTTGGCGCCCCATTTCTCGCACAGCCCGTAGCGCTTCTCGTCGCGCCCCAGCACGCGGACCGAAGCGTTCCGCTGCGTCATCACCTGCGACGCCAGCAGCGCCTCGACGCCGTCCCCGACAATGCTCACGTAGACCTTGCCCTCAAGACGCGCCAGGCTCGCGGCGTGGAGCACGCGTGCCAGCGGTGCCGACAAGGCGGCCCGATCGTCGTCGAGCGCGCGTGGAAGCTCGACCAGATTCGTCGCCGGCACGCTCACGCGCTCGCTCAGGACGCCGTCCACATCGCGGCCCATCAGACGCGATTCGCGACAGTGGGTGCTCAGCCCCGCGCGGCACAGGTCGCACCGGCCGCAGACCACCAGCGGCGATGCGACGACGCGCTTGCCCTTCCAACGACGCGGGTCGGTTGTCTCGGCGGTGTCCTCGAGCACGACTCCGACCATCTCGCTGCCGGGGGTGACGCGAAGGCCGGGGTCCAGTTCGTCGGGCACCACCGCCGCCCGAGTCGGGCGGAGCGACACCCACCCGGCGGGACGCGATCCCGCGGGCTCGGGGCTCGCCCCCCAGACCCACCGTTGACCCTCGCGGATGATGCGGCGCACAGCAGGCTATCGGTCAGTCGCGTCCGGAGCCTGCGACAGCCCGACCTCTGGCAAGGTCCTCACCGGTTCTCGGACGCGCCAGGCCGTTCGGTCGGTGCCGTCGTCCCGCTTGGCGACGAGAGGGGCACGAGCGTCCCGCCTGTGATGGGTGGCATCCCCGCCGGGGTCGAGGCCACTTCATTGGGAGGCGGGCTGACGAAGGGCAGATACTCGAGCAGCGTCTTGTCGCGCTGGAACACGGGATAGACATAGGGCGTGCCGGCGACGAAGAGGTCTTCCGTCTCGTTGTACCAGTCCAGCCACGCGCGCCGGTCAAAGCCGAAGTCCTGCCCCGTCAGCGTGCGCAGCGACGCCAACGCGCCGCGGTTCACGCTGAGCTGCGAATCGTTCAGGATCGAGATCAGGTGCTGCACCACTTCGCTCGTGCGATACTGCCCAAGCGCGTGCGCCGCCTCCGAGCGGATCTCCGGGTTCTCCTCGTTCCGCTGCTCGGGCGTTGAGAGATCCGGATTGCGGCTTGCGTTCATCAGGGGCTCGATCGCGTCGGCCGAGTGCAGTCGCTGCAACCCGCGTGCGGCTTCGAGGCGCACCAGCGGCTCGCTGTCGGTCAGACGCTCGATCAGGATCGCGGCGTGGCGCGTCGAGCCGTGGTTGGCCAGAGCACGCGTGCCCGCGAGACGCACGCGCGCATCGGTGTCGCGGGCGGCGTCTTCGAAGAGGCGGATGTAGACCTCCTGCCCCGCGAAGTAGGCGTTGGCGAGGAGCATCGTGCCTCGGTATCGACGGTCCGAGTCGTAGGGATCGATCGCCATCTCCGCCGCTTCGCTTGGAGACGGCAGCGCGAAGAGATCGAAGAGACTCGTCGCTCCGGGCCGCACCTCGTCAAAGACATCGCACCCGGCCAGGGATGTCGCCAGAGCGGTCAGCGCGGCCGCCGCCAGCGCCCGACGGGGGCGCGGCGTGCGAGAGACATCGGGTCTGGAGGGGCGCAAATCTCTGGGCATCGCAACGAGTATAAGTTTCCGTCCACGCCGCGTGCGGCCAAGCCGCAGGCGGAATGTTCCGCGCGGGGCGAGTTGGCCTCGCCTCCGGCCTGACCTTCAGCCTCGTCTCCAGCTTCGGAGCGAACCATGCACTCTCTGATTCTGCCTGCCCGGGTCTCTCGCACTCCTCGTGCCGGCGCGTTCGTCGCCTGGCTGTGGATCGCGGCGTCGCTCGCGGGGGGGTGTGCCGCCACGGGCACCTCCGACGGCTTGTCGCCCGCGGGCGATGGTCCCGCTTTGACACCCCAGGCCGCCTCGGCCTCCGGAGAGCAGGCTCCAAGCCTCCGTGCGTCGGACGTGTACCGGCCTGCGCCGTGGGAGAAGGTTTACAGGGATGGGCCGCGGATCGTTCGGCGCGTCGCGGTTGAGGGGGCCTCGCCCAACGAGTGGACGATCGAGGAGTACGAGAGTGCCGACCGCTCGCTGCGAGGCGCTCTGGTGCGTCGGACGCACCTGGAGCGCGGGCCCGACGGCTCGATCTTCCTCAGCCGCCTTGAGTTGGAGAGCGAGGGACGCATTCTCCGCTTTGACCCCGCGCTCGTGCTCATGCCCGAGGTCTTGGGTCCGGGCGAGCCCACCGTGAGCAGCGCGGATGTCGTCATGACCGACGCCCGCGGCGAGGGGAAGAGTCGCGGCGAAGCCACGCAGAAGGTTCGCCTGCTCACCGGAAACGCACGTCGGCTGGGCATCGAGACCGAACTGATTGCGAGCTTTGACTTCACCACGATCGATCGCACCGTGCGCCTCGAGGTCGATCCGGCCCGCGGGATCATCGGCGAGCGCCAGAGCCGCAGCGTCCGCGTCGGTCTGCTCAACCTCTCGCGCAAGACCTCGAGCGTGACGCTGGTCGAGGACGAGCCGCAGCCCTGAACCGTTCGCCGCCGTCCGGCCCGCAAACGCCCGGTCGTTCATTTACCGAGTCGTACGGCTTGAGCGCTTCGGCGAAGCACCGGTGCGTCAGAAGACGCCGCGATCTTCCTGCGGGCGAAAGCCCACCGGCGGGCGGAGAATCTCGTTCAGGATGAACGCCTCGCGCCACGAGCGGCGCGTGCCGGGAAGGCTGGCCTTCCCCGCCGGCCGCACGGCAAAGCTCGTCGGCTGCGCCCACGCGGCGAGGCGATCCTGGCGCACCGCGTGCTCGCGTGCCGCTTCCACGCGCTCGACCTCGGCCTTCGCCGCCTCGATCCGCGCGGCCTGCTGGCGACGGGCCTCCTGCTCCTTTCGTCGTGCCTCCTCGGCCTGACGCTGACGCCGACGCGCTTCGCGCTTTTCGCGGCGCTGACGCTCGGGATCGGGCTCGTCGGTCGCGATCGAGCCCGGCGGCAGCCCCAGCAGCACCTCGATCGTCTTGCTCTGGTCCACGGGTTCGGCCCGGGGCTCGAACTCGGCCGGAGCGGGGGAGGATCCGTCGCGCCGCTGACGCGCGCGCCGACGCAGTTCTTCAAGCTCGGCTTCGCGTGACAGACCCACGGGCGTCGGCGATCCGGCGATCTGCGACGGCTCAAGCCGCCCGGTGCGAAGGGCCTCGTCTTCGCGTTGCCGCTGCTCGGCCAGTTCGCGGCGCTTCTTCGCCGAGTCCGCGAGCGCCTTGAGGATGCCCTGGATGATGGGCCCGAAGACGACCAGCAGGATGACGACCAACTGCAGGTTGTTGAGGATCCATTGCACGAGACAACAGTACCCCCCGAGACGCGCGTGGGGCGGCCGTGGTGTCTGAGTCGTCGTCTGCGGCGGGCTGCCGCCCGAGAGGGGATGCGTGCTTTGGGCGGCTCAACGACCCGTGCGGTGAATTCGAGCGGCGCTCGCGGCCGAGGCGGCCCGCGCCGGGCCGGACGTTGCGACTCCGGCGCGGTCCGGCGGGTGGGCGGCGGAGTCGTCGGAGGGGCGGAAGGTGGTGCGCCACGCGTCCACGTGCACCTCCCAAAAGTGTTCGAAGGAGTCCCGGATCGAGAAGCCCGACATGAACTCACGTGCCGCTCGACCCATCGCCTCGCGGCGCTGCGGCTCGCGAACGAGCGTGACGACGGAGTCGACCCACGCGGCCAGATCGGTCGCGCCGAGCACGTGGCCGGTCTGTCCGTCGCGCACGATCTCCTTGGGGCCGCCCACGTCGCTGACAAGGACGGGCAGGCCGCTGCACTGGCTCTCCATGACGACCTGGCCGAGCGTGTCGGTGACGCTGGGGAAGACGAACAGGTCGCTCGACGCGTAGAGCCGCGAGAGCTCTTCACCGTAGCGGAAGCCCAGAAACCGCGCGTCGGTGCCGGCGAGCTGTGCCTCCATCTCGGCACGGAAGGGGCCATCGCCGACGATAATGAGCTGGGCGTCACGGCCTTCGCGAAGGAGGCGTGCGTGCGCCTCGCGCCAGATCCGCGCGAGCATGGGCATGTTCTTCTCGACGCTGACGCGCCCGACGAAGAGCGCCTTGACGCTCTCGCGGCGCACGCCGTAGGAGTCCCAGCAGCGATCGTCGCGAAGCTCGGGGCGGAAGAGGGACGTCTGCAGGCCGGGCTTGAGCGCGGTGCACCGAGAACGCTCGATCCCAAGCTCGCAAAGCGAGTCCACGTACTCGCGGCTGCGCGTGAAGATCGATCGGAAGGGGCGGTAGAACTGGCTCATCGCCAAGCGCGCGAGGCGGCTGAAGGTCGGGTCGTTCTCGAACAGCTCGTCGACATAGCGAGGGAAGTCGGTGTGATAGACGCCGACCACCGGCACCTTGAGCATCCGTGCCGCGATGAACCCCACCAGCCCCACCGGCCCCGGCGTGCTGATGTGGATGACGTCCGGCTGATGAGCGTCGATGGCCCGCAGCATGCGTACGACCGGCGGGATCGCCCACTCGAGGTTCTCATACCCCGGGACTTTGCCCGCCAGAACCGGTTCGAAGTTGTGGATCGTCGGAAGGTCGCGGACCGGGAAGCGGGTGCTGGTGAAGACGTGCAGATCGCGTCCCGCCTCGCGTGACTGATCGGTGATGTCGTTGATGAAGCGTGAGACCCCGTTCACGTCCCCGAGGGTGTCGGTGAAGAGCGCCAGGCGCATCGGGCGCGGCTCGCGCGGCTCGGCCTGACCCGATGATCGGGCCTGCGACAGGATCGCCTCCCGCTCGATCGCATCCACGAAGGGCCGCTCCTTGTTCTGGTGAAAGAGGCTGAAGAGGTAGGGGAGTTGCGTCAGTTCCAGCGTGAGCGCCGCCTTCGCGTGCGCCAAAACGCCCCCGACATCCCGAGATCGGGCCCGCGCGGCGCCCGCGTCGGCCAGCGCCCGCGCCGCCGCCGCGTACACCTCGCATACAAAGTCCGCGACGCGGTCGTGCTGGGCGAGAGCCGCACCGTCGCGTGCGTGCTCCGGCGTGCCCACGCGCGCCAGCCGCTCCGCGACGTCAGGATAGCGACGGAGCGTCGGCCCCAGCGTCTGACGCAGAGACGCGAGCAGCGGGTTGGGGCGCGGGCGTCCGCGCAGCCGCACAACCCGACCGACCTCGCCCAGCGCCAAACGAACCTTGGAGGGCGGCTTCACGGGGATGCCGGCGAAGGAGAGCAGTTTGCTCGCCACAAGCTGCGCCCGAGCCGTCGGGCGTCGATGCCCCAAAAGCGTGCTCAAGGCCGTCCCCTGCGCCGAAAAGAGCGTATCGGCCAGGAAGCGTGCGCCCACCGCGCTGATCTGGTGCGCCAGCAGCACCGAGTGCCCGGCGACGCCGCCCACCGTGGTCCGCCCCTGCATTACCTTGCGGAAGAACTCGCGCGGCGTGTCCACGACGCGTGAGCGCGGCCAGTCCCCATCCTCGTCACCGAACGCGCTCAGCGGGACGCCCGTCCATGTCCGGCCTGTGTTCAGCAGGGCGTGGTCGTCGCTCCCGCCCGTTCGCGCTTTCTCCCAGATCCGCGGCCAGAGGGGCTCGAGCCCGGTCTCCTCGATGAGCTCGAGCACGCGACCGGGCGTCAGCGCGCCCAGGTACGCCTCGATGCCCGACCGATGCATTCCGCTGTGCGCCCCGTTCAGCGTCTCAAAGCCCTTGAACAGGAGCGCGCAGCGGTCAAGATGCCAGCGCGACATCCGATGGTTCTGCACATAAAGCGGGTGCGCCAGAGCGTGCGGCAGGTTCTGATCGCGCAGCCACGCCGCGAACGCATAGACGTCCCGGCGCAGCCCCAGCGAGCCGATCTCCTCGTGCTGCTCGGGCGTCAGGCACCACACCAGCACGTGCAGCTTGCACCCGTCCTCGGGGAACAGCACCGTGACTTCCTCGCCGATCACCACCCCGCGATACCCGCGATCCACCAGGCGCATCACCCCGTCGATCGTGTCGTGGTCGGTGATGGTCACAAGATCCATCCCCCGGGCCAGCGCCTGCTCGTACACGCGCTCGGGCGGGGAGTAGCTCTCGGGCACACCCAGCGGCCCCAGAAGCGGGATCACCGGCGCACTGCTCGCGCTTGAGTGGCAATGCGTGTCCATCCGGATCAGGTCCGGCGTTTGAAGACCCCCGTCCACAGCCTCGTCGTCGCTTGGCGAGTTCCACCGCACCATGCGTTCCTCCGGGACCTGCAGGCACCGTCGTTCGACCCTGGATGCAGGATCGATCGTCGATCGCCCGCGCCGATCAACATCCGCCCGTCGCCTCCCCGCCTCATTTCGCGCCGCCTTCACGACTCCCAAGCCGCTTCGTAACACGTCCTGTCGGTTGTGCCCCGAAAACAACCCGTTTCCTACCATCCGGCGATGCCCAGCAAGAAGCACCTGGCGATCTACCCCGGCTCGTTCGATCCGATCACCTTCGGGCATCTGGACGTCATCCGCAGAGGACGCCGCCTGTTCGACGAACTCATCGTCGCCGTCGGACGCAACCCCAACAAGGATCAACTCTTTTCGCCAGCCGAGCGGCTCGACATGACGCGACGTCTGGTCGCCGAGCTTCTCGAGAAAGAGCCCGACGGCGCACCCGTCACCGTCAAGGGCTTCTCCGGCCTGACGGTCGATTTCGCCAAGTCGCTGCACGCCTCGGCCCTGCTCCGCGGCGTGCGCAACCTCAGCGACCTGCAATACGAGATCCAGCAGGCCGTCACCAACCGCGAGGTGGCGGACCTTGAAACCGCCTTCGTCGTCGCGGGCGAGAGCTTCGCCTACACCAGCAGCAGCCTCATCAAGCAGATCGCGGCGATGGGCGAAGACCTTGCGCGTCTGCGACACATGGTCCCGGATCTGGTGCTCGAAAAGCTCCGCGAGAAGAAAGCCCAGCGCCATCCGGTCTTTGAGGGCCTGCGACAGGCGCGCGACCAGGGCGCCGAATCCTGAGCGGACCGACCCGTTTCTTCCCCCTTCCTTCATTCTCACACCATGCAACACCGCGTCATCTCCATCGGGACACTGCCCGCCCATCCGCTCTGGGGCGAGAAGGGTCAGGTGCGGACAGGTCACACGACCACGACGCTGATCACCACGGGCAAGCGGCGCATCCTGGTCGATCCCGGCCTGCCCGAGGCGGCCCTCGTCGCCCGCCTTGGCGAGCGGGCGAATCTGGCCCCGTCGCAGATCACCGACGTGTTTCTCACCAGCTTCCGCTCCGACGCGCGTCGGGGCATCGGCGCCTTCGAGCACGCCTCGTGGTGGATCAGCGAGGCCGAGCGCGAGGGCGTCGGCGTGCCGCTGGCCCAGAGCCTGAAGGATCTAAATCTGGAAGACGAGGAAGACCGCGTGCTGCGCGACGTGCTGACGCGCGACGTCGCGGTGCTGCAGCGCTGCCGTGCCGCGCCGGACCGTCTTGCGGAGCATGTCAGCCTCTTCCCGCTGCCGGGCGTGACGCCCGGGCTGACGGGTCTGCTGCTGGAGCATCCGCGTCAGACCGTGCTGATCACCGGCGACAGCGTGCCCACCGTCGAGCATCTTGAGCAGGGCCAGGTCCTCGCCGGCGCGGTCGATCTCGCGCTCGCGCAGGAGAGTTTCCGCGAGGCGATCGAAGTCGCCGACATGCTCATCCTCGGGCGCGACAACATCGTTCCCAACCCCATGCGCCGACCCTTCTGAAGTCCTTCGCGAGCCTCAAGGCGTCGGCGCCGGTTGTTCGGGGCTCTCCGCGTACTGACGCAGCATCGTCGCCAGTTCGTCGAGCAGGTCCGCATCGGCCGGCTCCTCGCCGCCGGCTTTCTCCAGAGCGGCGCGCGTCGTCGCTCGTGCCTCGTCCACACGCGCGTTGGCGGCCTGCGCTCGTGCCAGCACTCGAAGCCGCCGCGGATCGGACGGATCAGCGGCCACCGCCGCCTCCGCCGCTCGAAGCGAGAGCGTGCGCAGGGCCGCGTGCGCGTCAAGGTCGAACAACCCGTGGCGCGAGGTCAACTCGGCGGCGAACCGCAGCAACTCATCCCGACCCTCCGGGTCGGACGCGAACTCATTGAGCAGGCGCTCTCCCGCGGCCTGCATCCGTGCCGCGTCCCGCGCTCGCTGCGCTCGGATGACCTCGATGCGCAGCCATGCCAGATCCTCCGTGCGTTCCAGATCGCGCCGCGTGCGCTCAAGGTCCCACGTCCCGCTCAAGACGCCCTCCAGGATCGCGCTGGTCCCGCCCGGGACGCCGTACCACGCCAGACGTCCCTGCGTGTCGATCACATAGACCAAGGGCGGCGTGCGCTGACCCGACGCCTCGACGATCGCTTTGCGGGTGCGATCTCCGCGGTCCCAGCCGATCGCAAACCGCTTCGACGCCGCCGCCCCACGGACCGCCGCCTCACCCGCCAGGCGCGACGCGCGGGCGTCCTCACCCGTGAGGCCCAGCACGCGCACGCCCCGCGCGCGGAACATGTCGGACAGGGCCGCGACGGAGTTCAAGAGCGGCTCCAGCGGCTGCTGTCCGGCGCTGAAGAACACCACGACATACGCCGTCCCCCGCTCGAAGGTGGTGACGGCCGGGCGATCGCCGGTGGTGAGCCACTCTTCGATTTCGAGGGCGGGCACGGGATCTCCGATGCGGAGGCGGCGCTCGGGCTGTCGCTCGGAAACCGCGAGTGAGGCGCCTTGCTCACCGGGCGCCGCCAGCGCCGCGGCGCACCCCGTCCAGGCCAGCGTTGCCGCCAGCAGCCCGACCGTCACTCTCCGCCTGCGATGCGATGGCATGCGCGACTCCCGTTGCCGATCCGTGTTCACGTGCGCGCAGCACCGTCACCAGCGCGCCGGGTGGGGGCGACGAGACCGACACCCCCGAGGCGTCGAGCATCGCGCGGTGCAGGTTGCCCGCGTGCTCGTCGTCGGGGCGGTCCAGCGCCTCGACTACAAAGCCCGCGTTCTCCAGCACAGAGGCGGCGAAGGGGCATCGCCCGTCGCCGCCGGGCGAGGGGTCGCCCCGGACGAAGGTGTTGTACATCACCACCCGTCCGCCGGTTGCGAGCGATCGTCGCAGCGTCGCGACGAACTCCGCCGCGCTCATGCCAAGGTCGACGCCCGTTCCGCCTGTCTGCTCGACGTAGCCGGCCTTGAGAACGTTGCGCGCCACGATCAGATTCGCCCAGCCCTCATCGGGCGACCAGTCCACTCCCAGGCGTCCCAGGCGCAGGCGCAGCGAGCCTTCGCCCGTGGTCGCTGTCACGCCCTTCACCACGCGCACCGGCCCGGCCTCAAGCTCGTACAGCGCGTGCGGATAGCTGTCGCTCTCAACCGCTTCGACGTGCGCGCCGATCGACGCCATCAGCCGCGGCCCGAGGATCGAGGCGTAGCCGATGTCGACGACATGCGCGCCCGAAAGGGTCAAGACGCCCGCGCCGGCGACGGCGTCGAGCAGGCCCACCAGCAGCAGCGCCGAGCCGTAGCGACCCTCGTAGTAGGCAAGTTCATCGATGACACGCGAAACCAGCCGGGCCCGCTCCTGGGGCGCGAGCTTGGCCGCTCGCGACGCCGAGAGCACTTCCCGCGTTCGCGGGTCCTGCCAGACTCGCACGCCTCGGACCCAGCGCAAGGCCGAGGTCGCGTCGAGAAAATCCCGCGACAGGTCGCTGGTAACCGCGGCACGCAGGATCGTCGCGGCGTGCTGCAGGCGAGCGACCGCCGCACCCGGCGCGTCGGCGTGTCCGCGATCCCCGCTTGCGTCTTGGTCGCGTCTGCTCCGCACGCTCAACGGTAGAGCCGCTGCCCGGCCGTCCCCCGCCTCTGCCCGGCCGCGCCTTTGCCACAGCCCGCGCCCGTACACTCTTACCCCTATGGCGATCCTCATCGACGCGAACACCAAAGTCCTCTGTCAAGGCATTACCGGCTCGTTCGGAGCCGTCCATACCAAGGGCTGCTTTCTCTACGGCACCAAGATGGCCGGCGGAGTCACGCCCGGCAAGGGCGGAACCAAGGACGCCAACGGCCTGCCCATCTTCGACACCGTGCATCAGGCCGTGAAGGCCACCGGCGCCAGCGCGACGATGATCTTCGTCCCGCCCGCCTTCACCGCCGACGCGATTCTCGAAGCCGCCGACGCCGGCATCCGCGTCATCTGCGCCATCACCGAAGGTGTGCCCGTGCAGGACATGATCCGCGTGCGTGCCGTGATCGACGAGATGAACGGCGGAGCGGCCACGCCTCCGTCCAAACGGCGCATCGTTCTCGTCGGCCCCAACTGCCCCGGCGTCATCACGCCCGGCCCGCGCACGAACGCCAACAGCATGACGGGTGAGCCCAACGCGCCCTTCACCAACAACGGCTGCAAGATCGGCATCATGCCCGGCTACATCAACACCCACATCAGCCAGAGCAAGCGCGGCAAGGCCATCGGCATCGTCAGCCGCAGCGGCACGCTCACCTACGAAGCCGTCTGGCAGACCAGCAACCTCGGCTTTGCGCAGAGCACCTGCGTCGGCATCGGCGGCGACCCGGTCCGCGGGCTCAACCACATCGACTGCCTCGAACTCTTCAGCGACGACCCCGAGACCCACGGCATGCTGATGATCGGTGAGATCGGCGGCACCGACGAGATCGAAGCCGCCCACTGGATCGCCGAGGCCAGGAAGTCCGGCCGCCTCAAGAAGCCCGTCGCCGCCTTCATCGCCGGCCGCACCGCGCCCCCCGGTCGTCGCATGGGCCACGCCGGCGCGATCATCGGCGGCGCGGACGACACGGCAGACGCGAAGATCACGGCGCTCAAGGCCGCCGGCGTCACCGTCGCGATGAGCCCGGCGGACATGGGCAAGGCGATGTTGGAGGCGATGGGGGGCTGACCGCCGCGGTCGACCTCACCGCGGCTTGTTCCAGCGCGGGCGCCCCGCTGTTAGCGACGCCGGCGGCGCAGCGTCGCAAGCGCGGCGAGCGACATGGCGGTGCCCGGAGTTGGGATCGTCTGAAGATCGAGGACAAAGTCGGTTTGGTTGGGGTCTCCGAGCGATCGATCGAGGCTGATCTGAACGCGATAGGTCGTCCCGACGTTGAGGATTCCGTCCGGATCGTTCGAGCCGGAGAAGGAAGCCCCACGCGTGAACAGGTTGGGCCTCCACGAGAACGACATCGGCTCTGCGACCTGGAAATCCACGTAGATGAAGACGGAGTAAGCGAGAGGAGCGCCGGCAAGTGCCGTGGCGCTTCCCGCGAAGCTGAATCGCTCGTCGGCATCGGGACCCGTGAGCGAGATGCTCGCGAAGACGCCGCCGAATCCACCCGACGTGCTGCCGCCGCCGCCGACGCGGCGGTTCGTCGGGTTGTACGTCGCAGAGAACTGCGCCGAACCGCCGATGCCGTCCACGACGGTCCCGGCACCCTCACCGCCAAGCACGATGACCGACGCCCCGGCAAACTCGGACGCGACGAAAAGGGACGCCAAAAGAATCGAGTCGAGTGTCTTCACCGCGGATCTCCTTGCTCGGGGATTCCTGATGAGACTACCTCCAACTCATTTTTGCTCCATGCACATTTCCCAATCTTCATCGTGAAATCACAATGGGGTCTTTGCCTCACGACCTGGGGCCGTCCATCGCCCCGCCCCGGCGTATCGCGTCCTTCCCGAACTTCTTGGCGATCGCGTCCGCCGCGGCGTCGATGTTCCGGCGCTTCTTGGTTGCCTGTGCGTCCAACTCGCTCCGCACGGCGTCCGGTTCACCATCTGTGCCCGCGCTCCGCTTGGGAATCGACGCGTCCTCCCGCTCTTCGCGCGCCTCGAACAGCCCCATCTGCGTCTGGCTCGTCAGCCCGTGCAGGCTCACGCCCAGCAGGCGCAGCGCGCCCTTGCGCTGCTGGATCCACGCCTGCAAGAGCGACCACGCCGCGGCCCACAGCTCCTTGGTCGAGTCTGTTGCCTCCGCCAGCGCTCGCGAGCGTGTGAACGTGCTGAAGTCCGCGAGCCGCAGCTTCAGCGTGACTCCCTTGGCTTTCAGTCCGTCCTCACGCAGCGATCGCGAAACGTCCTCGACGAACGACAGCAACAGCGCACGCAGCTCTTCGGGATCGTCAATGTTGTCGAAGAACGTGCGTTCCTTGCCGATCGACTTCTGCTCGCGGCTCAGGCGCACCGGGCGGTGGTCTTCGCCGCGGGCGAGCTGCAGCCACTCTCGCGCGTGCTCGCCGAAGCGGCTGACCAGTCGATCCTCGCCGAACGCGAGCAACTCGGCGATGGTCCTGATTCCCAGTTGTCGCAGACGCTCCTGCGCCTTGGGCCCCACGCCGAAGATCACGCCCACGGGCAGCGGCAACAACTCCCGCTCCGCGTCCTGCGGCCTCAGAATCTTCAGCCCATCCGGCTTGCTCAGGTCGCTGCACAGTTTGGCAAGGAACTTGTTCCCGCTGATGCCGATGCTCGCCGGCAGGTCGACCGCGTCGCGGATGCGCTGCTTCATGGCGAGCCCTAAGGAGCGCAGTGCGCTCAACTCCCCCTCCCCGAGGGAAGGGGCTGGGGGGTGGGTTTGCTTCGTCTCGGAGCGTTCTGATCTGGTATCGCGCCCCACGTCGGCGGACCTCCGATCCGAGCCTTCGCTCGAGGTCTCGCTCAGACTCGGCGTCTGGGCACGGGGCTCATCCTGCTCCCATGCGCGCTCGCGGTCCCAGCCCTTGGCGTGAAGGTGCATGACGTTGGTGAGATCGAAGAACGCCTCGTCGATGGAGATCGGCTGCACATCGGGGGTGAAGGATCGCACGACCTCGAAAACCTGTTTGGAAACCTCGGCGTACTTCCCGTGCCGCCCCTTCACGATGATCGCCTGCGGGCACAGGCGCAGCGCCTGAGCCGTGGGCATCGCGCTCCTGCATCCGAACTTCCGAGCCTCGTAACTCGCCGCGGCGACGACTCCTCGCTTGCTCCCGCCACCGACCAGCACGGGCTGACCGCGGAGCGCCGGATTGTCGCGCTGCTCGACGGACGCGAAGAACGCGTCCATGTCGACGTGGGCGATGACGCGGGGAGGCATAACGCATCGTTGGCAAGAAAGAAAGAACCCCACGCTCGGGCGTGGGGTCCGTGTCGCTCAGAAGGTCGTGGGGCCGCGGGTCGACGCGTGGGCGTCGATCGGGTTTACTGATCGTGCCCGGCGAACTCGGGCAGTTCGTGCCCGGCGTCGCGCAGGGTCTTCTCGCGCTTGGCGAGTTCCAGGTCGTGGTCGACCATCATGCCCGCGAGCTGCTCGACGGTGGTGGTGGGGACCCAGCCCAGCTTCTGCTTGGCCTTGGTCGGATCGCCCAGCAGCAGGTCGACTTCGGCCGGGCGCAGGTAGCGCGGGTCAAAGGCGACGAAGTCCTTGTAATCGAGCCCCACGTGCCCGAAGGCGAGCTCGCAGAACTCCTTGACGGCGATCGTCTTGCCGGTGGCGACGACGTAATCGTCGGGCTTCTCCTGCTGGAGCATCATCCACATCATCTTCACGTAGTCGCCGGCAAAGCCCCAGTCGCGCTTGCTGTCGAGGTTGCCCAGGAAGACCTTGTCCTGCAGGCCGAGCTTGATGCGGCCGACGGCGCGCGTGATCTTGCGGGTCACGAACGTTTCGCCGCGGCGCGGGCTCTCGTGGTTGAACAGGATGCCGCACGAAGCGTGCAGGCCGTACGACTCGCGGTAGTTGACGGTGCACCAGTGGGCCATCATCTTCGCGCAGGCGTAGGGCGAGCGCGGGTAGAAGGGGGTGGTCTCCTTCTGGGGCGTCTCGACGACCTTGCCGTACTGCTCCGAGGACGAAGCCTGGTAGTAGCGGACCTGCTGGCCGGACTCCTGCTGGAAGTCGCGCACGGCCTCGAGCAGCTTGAGCGCGCCCATCGCAACCGTCTCGGCGGTGTAGATGGGCATGTCGAACGACACGCGCACGTGCGACTGCGCGCCGAGGTTGTAAACCTCGTGCGGGCGGACCTCACGCATCAGTTTCGACAGGTTGTTGGCGTCGCAGAGGTCGCCGTAGTGCAGCTTGAGCTTCCCGCCCTTGGCGTGCGGGTCCTGGTAGATGCTGTCGATGCGCCCGGTGTTGAACGACGACGAGCGGCGGATGATGCCGTGGACCTCGTAGCCCTTGGAGACAAGGAACTCGGCGAGGTACGAGCCGTCCTGTCCGGTGATGCCGGTGATGAGCGCGCGACGGGGAGTAGACATGCAGCGAAACTCCAGGGAATTGAGGGAGCGGTTCTACGCCAGGCCGTCCGCGCCGGTTTGCTCGCGGCACAAACTTCAGCAGGGCTTCACCGATCCCGGACAGACGTGTATCGACCGACCGCCCCGACACCTTCCGGCCTCGGCACGCCCCGGCCCCGAATCCCACGCGCCTCGGGTCGTCACTCCCGGCGCAAGGTCCGAATACTAGAGGCCTTCTGCCTCTTTCGCCCACGTCAGCAAGGAGCGTCCCGCCTGCCTCGCGCCACGCCGTGTGCCGCGGCCTCCTCTTGCACCCCACCCCCCGCCCCTTGATGAAGGATGAACGAAAAACCCCCGCCCGAGCCGGGCGGGGGTTGTTGGGTGTGCACCGCAGACATCTGTTCAGCGACGCCGACCCGCCGCGAACAGCAGGCCCATGCCCGCCAGCACCAGCGAGCCCGGCGAGGGGATCAGGGTGCCTTCGAGCGTGACGTCGTCGAAGCGCCACGTGCCGCTTGCGGCGTACGAGCTCGTCGAGCGGCTGGCGCGGTAGGCGCCGGTCGTCGGATCAAACGCCGCCACGATCCGGATCGCGAAGTTCGCGTTGTTGTTCACGCCCGCGATGCTCGAGAAGTTGAACGAGCGGCTGTACCAGGTGTCGCCCGTGCCGCTGGCGGCCGGGGTGAACGTGTAGGTCTGCGCGTCGATCCAGGCGCTCCCGTCGATGGTGTATTGCAGCACCGTCGTGTTCGCGGAAGAGTTGCTGTGGCGCTGGCGCCAGCTCACGCTGATGTCCTGGTAGAGCGCGGTGGAAACGCTGAAGCGCACGCCCGCGGTCTTGTTGTTGCCGCTGGCGGGGTAGCTGCTGGTGTTCCAGCCGAACGTGCCGGAGCCGCCAAAGCCCGTGGCGAACTCGCCGTTGCCCGACGCCGCCGTTCCGCCGATGTACGACGCCGTGCCCGTCCCGATCGCCGGGCTCAGGTTCTGCGCCTCAAAGGTCCACTGCGAGATCACGGCGGCCTGAGCGGTCACGGCCAACCCGCTCGCCATCGCGAGCGTTGCAAACTTCGTCATGTCTGTCTCCTCGTTCCCGCTTTCGCGGGCCCGGCGCGGACGGCGCGCCACCGGCGTCGGACAAAACGGTCCCGACTGCCGAGCATGAAAGCGGGCACGCCGCCCCGGTGAGTTTGGGCTGCGCAAGGATTCCGGCAAGGAATCGTGAAATCGCTCGCTCCGCCCATCGCTCTGGCCATCGCTCTGGCCACGCGGCGGCTCGGCCGCAACGCCCCTTCACAGCCCCCCCCCGTCTGCTAAATTGAAGAGATGTCACACTTCCGGGGAGTGGTGTGCCTCTCGCTGCTGCTCGTGCCGTGCCCGGTGGCCGTCGCGACCTCGCCGAGCGATGCGGCGACCGCTCCGACGCGGGCCCCGAGCGAAGGGGAACGAGGCGGCGTCACCGGCGAGGTCGAAGCCGCGGTCCGTGCCTGGCTCCGTGCGAGCCACGAGGCGCTGGCGGAAGAGAAGGCGCTGCGCGGACGCAAGATGACCTGGCAGATGGTCTTCGACGCGATCGAGCCTGAGAACGCTCTCGCCATGGCCCGAGCGCGCCGGGCCACCGGGGCGGCATCTCCCGAGGACATCGAACGCATCGAGACGAGCGATCGTCGGCGACGAAAAGGGCCCGATGTCAGCCCGTACACCGTCTGGTTCTTGGACCGCCAGCATTGGCGACTCAATCAAGAGGTGCTGGAAGGGGGCGAGGATCTGGCCTTCGTGGACCGGGTCGCCAATGGCTCGACGGTTTGGGTGTCGCTCCCGCGACGCGTGTACGTCGGTGATTCCGCCAAGCCGATCGAGAAAGGGTGGGGGCCCGTCGAAGGGCTTTCGAGGATTCAGCATGCATACGCGAGGCTCATCGCGGCCGGCGTTCTCACGTTCGCGGGTCAGGTTGAGTCCTGCGAAGTCATCCGAGTGTCGGAAGGGAACATCGCAGTCCGCCAGCGTCTGCCGAACGGCAATCTGTCCGAGCTGACTCTGCGCCCACTGTCGGGCGGCGAGTTTCGATCCGTGCGCCAACGAACGTTCAGCGCTTCGAGCGGTGCTCTGGTTGCGCACGTGGACTTCATGGACTTCAGATCCGATCCACTCGTCGGACGCGAAATCGCGACGCGGATTCGCTATCAGCAGTTCGGCGAGGCCGAGCCACTCTCGTTCGAGTTCCAACTGATCTCACTGGAAGTCGTGCCCGAACACGAATTGCGATTGCTGCTCGAAGCTCCATCGGTGCATATCCCCGACCCGTTGCGCCACGAAACTCCGATCGCGCGGGTCTTTGATCTCAACTCGACCAAGCCGGGTCTGCCTCCGAGCGGTCTCGCCGACGAACAGGGGACGCCGCTTCCGCCGCGCGGGAGGACCGAGCCGCGCACGCGACCCGTCGCACCCCGCGAAGTTCCGCACATCTCAGGGTCACCAGACGCCGGGCTTGCCCATTCGACCGAAGCCGCCGAAGGACCGTCGCTCGACACGAGCGGCGCCGAGTCTTTCTCGTGGCATTTGGTCCTTGGCACACTGACCGTTCTGGCCGGTGGCGGAGCGATCGGCTGGATTCGTCATCGTTCACGCGCCAGAAGTGGCGCGGCTTTCACAGGAACTTGATGATGCGAAGGATTCTGTGCCTCTTGGCGATCGCGGTGAGCCCCTTCCCTCTGGTGCAAGGCGAGGACCACATGCCGCCGCCGTTGTCTCCGCCCGACTGCTGCGCTTCGCTGGGGAGTTTGCCCGCTTGCGGATTCTGCCCGGTGAACCGGAATCGGTACTGCACGACCGGCAATCCCAACGAGTTCATGCACTGCCCGGATGTCATCTTCCGGAACGATGCGTGGGAGATCTGGAGCTGTGAGTTCAGGAGCGGGTATGCGATGTATGAAACAGGAATCAGCGCCATCTGCGGCTACGAAAGAATGAGTTGTCTCGTCGACGGCCACGGCTGTGTTCCCGTCATCCCGCCGGTCTTCTGTCCCGTGATCGGTGACTTTCCCTCTCCACTGGCACCGGATCCAGACTGCACGTCCGGCAATTGGGCGAGTGCACCCCGTCGCCTGCCGACTGAGCCCACCTCATGAAGGGCTCCGCGCGCAAAGCGGGCTTCTCTCTGCTCGAGGCGATCGTCGTCGTCGCCGTCCTGGCGATCTTGCTCGCGCTCGCGCTCCCCGCCATGCAGAGCGTGCGACGCGTCTCGTCCTGGACTGTTTCCAAGATGCGCCTGGGCGAGAACGCCAAACTCCTCAACGCCTACGCCGCCGCGCACGCCGACGCCTTTCCGGTCTCCTTTCTCACGCCGCGCGGTGAAGTCCGTTCGACGACCCGTGCCGCCAAGCCGCGCTACTTCGAGCAGTCGCTCTTCTGGCACTGGCCCGTGGCGGCCTTCGCCGGGCTCTCTCCGATCTCCGCGAGTTTTCGTTCGGGCGCGTTCGGCGGCGACTCGATCTCCAAGGACGCGCCCGCCTACACCGACTTCGCCGCCTCGTGCGCGTTTCTCGCCGACGCTCAGTACTGGAGCGATGCCACACGCGTGGGCCCAGCCCAGTGGCGCGGCCAGCGTCTCTCGGATGTCCGCGACCCCAGCCTCAAGATCATGCTCCTCGACTTCTCGCTTCATCGCGAAGGCCCGGTCATCGACGCCGCCGGGCCGGAGCGCTCGCTCCTCGCGCTCGTCGATGCGTCGGTGCGTGAGGCCCTGCGCACGCAGATCCGCGACGGCTACCGCTGGGGTGACGGCCCAACCTCGCTCCAGGGCGTCTTTCATCCCGCCGACATCCCACGCGGCACCCACACCGTCAACGGCGTCGCCGGCCGAGACCTCTAGACCAACCGTTCGACCAATCGGTCAAGCAATCGGGCGAGCAATCAGGCGACCAATCGGGCGGGCAATCGCGCGGGCGATCGGCCCACATCCCCGCGGGGCCGGCGTGCGGCCGCCCGATCTTTTCAGCCGCTCACGCCCAGGTCGGTCGTCGTGAAAAGGCTCTCGAAGATCAACCCCGCCTTCTCGACGTTCTCGCGCGCTCCTTCGAGACGGTCGATGGTCGCGATCACGCCGATCACCCGCGCGCCCGACTCGCGCAGCGACGCCACCGCCTCCAGCGCCTGGCCCCCGGTGGTCGCGACATCTTCCAGCAGCACAACGACGTCGTCCTTCTCCACCGCGCCCTCGATCTGCTTCGACGTGCCGTAGTCCTTTTTCTTGTTGCGCACGAAGATGCACGGCAGCCCGGTGGCGAGGCTTGCCGCCGTCACGAGAGGAATGCCGCCCAGTTCCGCGCCCGCCAGGCGATCGATGGTGACGTCCAGACGATCTTCGAGCTCCTGAAGCTTCTCGCCAAAGAGCGGCGCCAACTGACCCAGCAGTTCGGGGCGCGTGCTGAAGAGGTACTTGTCGAGGTAGTAGGTGCTGGTCTTCCCCGAGCGCAGCGTGAACTGTCCGCGCAGCAAAGCCACATCCGCGATCGACCGGGCCAGCGCCTTGCGAGAATCGTTGCTCATCCCTCGAGGATAGAGCGTGCGTCTGCGCTCCGGCCCCTCTTCCATCCGAAGTGGACCACTCTCGCCCCCGACCGCGCCGCCCGCCGTGTCGCTTCCATCACCAGCCCACGCTCCTTCAGGGCGGCGTCCGCGCGCGGCGTCGGCGTGATCCCGAAGGGATGCTTTAAGAAGGAACACTTGTTCGGAAAAGAGAAGGTGGGTATCGGAGCGTGCCGTTGCATGGTGGGTGGGGCGGGAGGGGTGGCCCGGCCGAGACGCACGGCCGGCCAAGCGATGGAATACGATGAACCCGAGGTGCTCGGCGTGCGCTGCATGTCGTGCGATTTCCGGGCTTTGCGGCGAACGGGGACTCGATCCGAGTGCCCTCGGCCGTTGAATGAACCGCCCGGAGGTCCACGCCGATCGCCCGGCAGGCAATTCGGACGATCAGCAGTATTTTTTGGCTGCGACTGGGATCGCTCGCGGCACAGGTCGATACACCGATTCCGGGCGCGGGCAAGTCCGCACCGGACCTTTGGAGATCAAGCATGAAGACGGCGACTGGTTGTCGTGTGGCGTGCGTTGCGGGCGTTTTGGCCGCAGTCGCCGGTTTGTCGGTCAGCGTTCTGGCGCAGGTTGCGCCTCCGCCCCAGCCCAAGCCCGCTGGCTGGCCTGAAGAAACTCCCGTGGTGCAGCCCACGCCGATTCAGCACACCGTGAGCGTCGAAGAGGCGCGTCGTCGCGGCCTGCTGCAGGAGCGCGAGACTCCCGGCGCCGAGGCTCCTCAGAACGTCGCCGCGCAGCCCGCGCCGGCGACTCCCGCCGTTCCCGCGGCGTCGAAGCCCGCGCCCGCCAAGCAGACCGCGATCGACCCCTGGCCGCGCGACGGCAGCGGTCGCATCGTGCACCCCGACCGTCCGGTCGAGTGGGCCGCTCTCGATTACAACACCAGCATCTCCAAGGACAGCCGTCGCAAGATTGAATCGGTCCTCGACGGCCGTCGCGCCCGCTTCGAGCAGGTCGTCTACCAGAATGTCGACAAGGTGATGTTCCTCGACAGCGGCGTGGTCGAGTCGTTCGAGATGAGCGACCGCGAGGCTCTGTCGAAGGTGCTCGAGGCCAACAAGGCCTTCCAGGGCATCCCCTCCCTCGCCGCGGAACTGCGCAAGGCCGACCTCTTCACCGCCAACTCGGTGCAGATGCATCAGGGCATCATGGAGTCGTTCCGCAAGGCGCTGATCGCCGACATGCGTCGCGGCGACGAGCAGAACAAGCCGGTTGAGAACCCCGTCGCTGTCGGCCGCGGGATGTTCTGGACCATCGTCAACGAGCCTCGCCAGGTCTACTACTGGCTGCTCTCCGACAGCGCCTCGACGGCGGTCGACATCGTGTCGAGCCTCGGTCTCTCGACCGAGAACGAGCCGAAGGTCCGCGCGTTCTTCGAGCAGGCCAAGGCCGCCAACGAGGAGTCCGCTCGCGTCGAGTCGATGCGCAGCGCCTTCGCACTGCTGACGCCCGATCAGGCTCGCCAGGTGCTCGCGACGGTGGTGAAGCCCGCCGCCAGCGCGCAGGGTGCGGCTCCCGCCTCGCCCGCGACCAGCGACGCGAGCAAAGCCGGCGAAGGCCGCTGAGTCGGACGTCTTGCCCTCGACTCTGAGCGAACAATCGCCCGGATGATCAAGGCGCAACAACTCTTCCAGCAGGCCTACCAGGCCGCCTCTCAAGGCAACTTCGAGTTCGCGCTGATGCCTCTGCGCGAACTCCTTTCTTTGGTGCCCAGTCACGCTCGAGGCCATCACCTGATGGCCACAAGCCTGCTGCGCCTCGGACGCACCGACGAGGCCATCTCGCACGCCAAGCTGGCCGCCGAGATCGAGCCCAACAACGGCCCTTCAAGGTTCGTCTACGCCATCTGCCTCTCGCTCACCGGCAGCCACGCCGAGTCGCTCCCGCACTTCGAGGTCGCCTGCCGCCTTGCGCCCGGCGATGCGCAGTGCTGGAACAACTACGGGCAGGCGCTGCTCGAGGTCCATCGATACAGCGACGCCGAGCGTGTTCTGCGCAAGGGTCTGACGCTCTCGTCGCAGATCCCCCAGCTCATCGAGGGCCTGGGCTGGGCCCTCTTGCACACCGGCCGCGCCAATCAGTCCCTCACGCTGGTCGAGGAGTGGCTCCCCAAATTCCCGACGTCGTACGGGCTGATCCACCTCCGCGCGATGGCGAGCCTCTACGCCGATTCCGTCACGCCCGAGCAGATGCTCGATGCGCACAAGGCCATGGGCAAGCGCCTCGAGAGCTTCGCGCCCACCACGCTGCCCGCGCTGCCCGCGCCGACCGCCGCCGATCTTGACCGTCCTCTCCGCGTCGGGTTTGTCTCGCCCGATCTCTTCGGACACTCTGTCTCTCGCTTCCTCGAGCCCCTTCTTCGCGCGCGACGCGAGAGCGAGATGATGGTCGCGCTGCTCGCCTGCCAGGCCGGGCGCGACGAGATCACCGGGCGGCTTGAGACCAATTCGAACCTCTGGTTTGACCTGTTCAAGGTGAACGACACCGAGGCCGCCGCCGAACTGCGACGCCAGGGCTTCGACATCCTCATCGATCTCGCCGGCTACATGTCCTTCAGCCGCATCTCCCTGCTGACGCATCGGCCCGCGCACATCACGATGACCTACCTTGGCTACCCCTTTTCGACGGGCGCCACCCGCATCGATTGCCGCATCGTCGATTCGCTGACCGATCCGCCCGAGGCCGACAAGTTTGCCACCGAAAGGCTGATCCGCCTCGATCCGTGTTTTCTTTGCTTCCAGCCCGCCATCACCCCGCCCGACGTGCGTCCACGCCCGGAGGGGCCGATCACCTTCGGCTCGTTCAACTCCGTCGCCAAGTTCTCGCCCACCGTTGTTTCGCTCTGGGCGTCGATCCTGCAGCGCGTCCCCGGTTCGCGCCTCCTGCTTAAGAGCTACACGCTCGATGACGCGTCGGCGCGCGAGTATCTCACCGAGGCCTTTGCTTCCCGCGGCGTCGGCCCCGAACGCATCGAGATGCTCGGACAGGTCAAGCGCAGCTTCGATCACCTCGACATGTACAACCGCGTCGACATCGCGCTCGACTCGTTCCCCTACCACGGCACCACCACGACCTGCGAATCCCTGCTTATGGGTGTCCCCGTCGTCACCCTGGAAGGCCGCACCCACCACGCCCGCGTCGGAGTCTCGCTCCTGTCCGCCGTCGGCGTGCCCGAGTTGATCGCACGCACCCCCGAGCAGTACGTCGACCTCGCCGTCGAACTGGCCCAGTCTCCCAAGCGCCTGGTGGACTATCGCTCCAACCTGCGAGCGCGTCTAGAGGCCAGCCCGCTCATGGACGAACAGGGCTTCGCCCGACGCTTCGAGGCCCTGCTCCGAGGGGTCTGGCGCGAGTACTGCCAGAGGGCCATCAAGTCCTGACTTTGTTTGGGTCTTGTCCGATCCTCGGATGTCCGTAAATGTCTTTGAAATAGAAGGTTGTGTTTCTCTCGGTCGCGACGGCCCCGATCCGGGGTTTCGTTGCGCTACCGTGCATCATGGCGACTTCGTCGGTGAACGACGCCCCGGGATCTCGCCGGCTCAGCGAATTGGCCGGGGGGGTGGTTTCGCGCGTGGAGCCTGCTCGCGGGCCGCGCCTCTCGATCACCGACTTTCTGTCCGACGGCTCGCTGATCCGCCTGTGCCAGGAACTCACCGCCCTCACCGGCGTCGAGGTTTTGCTGCTCGATCCGGAGTCTCGGCCCGTCCGCCCCGGACCGGGCGGAGCGGGTTGGGCGGTGGACCCCGAGCCCGAGGCCGCCTCGCCCGACAGCACCAGCGTCCCGCTGGCGGTGGCGGGGGAGCGCATCGGATCGCTGCGTGTGCGTGGCGGAGCGGGTGCGCCCGCGGCACGGGCGTCGCTGGAGCGACTGACGGCCCTGCTCGCCGCCGCCACCAGCGAGTTGTGCGAGCACGAGCTTGACCTGCGCACGCGCGTCAAGGAGGCCAGCGCCCTCTTCAAGCTGAGCACGATGCTCACCCGCTCGGCCAATGTCGAGCGTGTGCTGCAGGTCGCGCTCGAGCAGGCGATCGACGTTCTTGGCCTTGACTGCGGGTCGGTCGTGCTGGTCCCCGAGGAGACGGAGGAGGTCAGCGAACTGTCGGGCGCGAGCGAAGAGTCGCTGAAGCTGATGGCCAGCAGGGGCCTGAGCTCCGAGTGGCTGAACGATCCGCGCCCGCTCAGCAAAGACCGCCTCTTCGATCGCCTCGCGATCGCCGGCGAACTGGTCGTCAGCGAGAATCTCATCACCGACGAGCGCGTCCTGGAGCCTCAGCGACTGATCATCGAGGGCCTTGGCGCCGCGATCCACGCCGGCATGGCCTTCAGCGGGCGGCCCATCGGCGTGCTGCGCCTCTACGCGCGCACGCCCCGCCGATTTGACGAGAGCGACCGTCGCGTGCTGCGAGCCATCGCCTCGCAGGCCGCCGTCGCCGTGCAGCAGGCGCGGCTGCTCAAGGTGCAGGAGGACGATCAGCGCCTGCAGCGCCAACTCCAGCTCGCAAGCGACGTGCAGCGACGCATGCTCCCGCGCTTCGCGCCCTCGATGACCAAGTCGTGGTCGCATCTGGACCTGGCGGCCAAGTACGAGCCCTCGTTCGAGCTGGGCGGCGATTTCTACGACTTCATCAATCTCTCCAGCCACCTGGGCATCGTCGTGGGCGACGTCGTCGGCAAAGGGATCGCCGCCGCCCTGCTCATGTCGGCGGTGCGGGCCAGCCTTCGAGCCCACGCGCAGGGCGTTTACGACCTCGACGAAGTGATCAGCCGCGTCAACGTCGCCCTCTGCCGCGACACGCTCGACAACGAGTTCGCCACGCTGTGGTACGGCGTGCTCGATCCCGACAAGCTCCGCCTGACCTACTGCAGCGCGGGGCACGAGCCCCCGATGATCGTCCGCGTCCCCGAGCACCGGCCCCCAGGCCCCGCCGACATCGACGAGCTCACCGTCGGCGGCATGGTCGTCGGCATCGATCGCAGCCAGCGCTACCAGCGCGCCGTCTACGACATGCACCCCGGCGATGTGCTGCTCGCCTACACCGACGGCGTCGTGGACACCATGAGCTTCTCGCGTGAGAAGTTCGGCAAAAAGAGGCTGCGCAACTGCCTGCTCGAGATCCTCAAGCAGGAGCCCAAGGCCTCCGCCGCACGCATCGCCGAGCACATCCACTGGAGCCTGCGCCAGTTCGCCGGCCTGGCCCCGCGCCCCGACGACGAGACCATCGTCGTGCTCCGTCCCTGGGCAAGGTCCTGATGCCTCGACGGTCGGACTGCCTCACGGGCAGAGGAATTCGTTGTACGCCGCGGCGAAGAGAACGAAATCCAAGTTATCGACCGAGCCGTCGAGGTTGAAGTCCGAAGGGCATCCCGCGGGCATGAGCGGATCGGCGCAGTCGAACAGGGTGTACGCCTGCGCAAAGAGCACAAAGTCGGTGTTGTCGACCTGATTGTCGGCGTTGAGGTCTTCCGAGCACGCACGGATGATCTGCCAGAGTTCGCCATTGGCAGAGCCAGAGCCCTGCTCAAGGATGTACATCTCGCCCGCGTTGTCCTCGGCAAACGAGACGATGCTGGAGATCCGGTCTCCTTCGGCACGCAACTCGAGTGATCGGTTGCGGAAGGACGTCACGCCGCCCGACGGCGAATAACGGAACGACCAGACGGTGGCGTTGCAGTAATCGGCGAAGAAGTAGGTCCCCTCCAGTCCCGGGATCGCGCTCCCGCGATAGACATAGCCGCCGGTGATCGAGCATCCCTCGGTGCGCCCATACGTGCGGATCGGGTCCACCGCCTGTCCGAACAGCGTGCCCGACTTGTTGCAGGTGTTGGTCGCCGTGCCTTCCTGGAAGGGCCACTCGAAGTTGGCGATGGGAGTGGATGGCCGGCTCGCGGCGACGAAGGAGATTTCCTCCTGCGCGCCCTGCCCGACGTCGGCGATGTAGAGATCGCCGGTCGCGCGGTCGTAGGAACTGCGCCACGGATTGCGCAGACCCATCAGCCAGATTTCCGGGGCGCCGCCGCCGGAGGCGAAGGGATTCGCCGCGGGGATGCGATAGTTGCGGGACGTGTCCGAGGGGAAGTCGTCGGCGTCGACGTCGATGCGGAGCATCTTGCCGCGCAGCGAGTTCACGTTCTGGGACACGTTGTCGGGGTCGCATCCGCCGCCGGAGTCGCCCGAAGCGATGGTGAGCAGTCCCTGCGCGTCAAAGCCGATCCATCCGCCGATGTGGTTGGTCGCGTTGCGCGGGATGGTCAGCAGGATCCGCGCCGTCGAGGGATCGGCCAGCGACGGGTTGGACGCGCTGCGTTGATACTCGGCGATGACGGCGTTGTTCGAGTTGTTGGTGTAGTGGACGTAGAACCGCCGGTTGGTCGCGTAGTTGGGATGGAACGCAAGCCCCAGCAGCCCCTGCTCGCTCGACGTGGTGGTGCCGCCGCCGACGATCGAGTCGATGTTCAAGAACGGCGCCGTCGTGGGCTGCAGCGTGCCGTTCTCGATCGTGCGGATGAAGCCCTGCTTCTCAACGACGAACAGGCGCGTCGCGTCTCCGGGCGCCTGCGTCATATAGACGGGGCGGCGAAGTCCCGAGACCACGAGGCGGCTCTCGACAAGCTGCGCCGCGGCCGGGGCCAGTCCCACCAGCCCGATGCACGAGGCCACCGCCACCCTCGTCCACACGCTCGAACGATCGATCGACATACCGCGCTCCTTCTCGACGCGGCCTGCAAACCGGGCCGTCGCCGCAGGCAGACTATGCGACGTGTCAAGCACGCGCACGGCGTTGAGCGTCCGACAGCGGATGAATCGATCCGTTGAGGGTGACGATCCCCGGGCTTACGCCAGCAGCACGATGTCGTCCTGCACGCAACTGGTCACCACCGGTCCCTCGCGCGGATCGACGTAGACGTTGATCTCGTTGCGCACGCCGAAACTGGGCGTGCCCGCGCCGAAGGCGCTCTCCGCGGCCTCACGCGAGAGGTAAAGCCCGGGCTCGATGGTGAAGCCGATCTCGGGGAGCATCTCGCGGGTGTCGCGCGTCTCGAAGTTGTCGAGGTTCATCCCGATCCCGTGCACGAGCGCGCCGGCGCTGAGGCTGTGCCCGGTGCGGTGCTTCACGTGCGCCAGCATGCCCGCCCGGTCGAAGACGTCTCGCGCCGCCTGATCGAGCTGCCATCCCTGCACCGCGCTCTTGCCCTGCGCGCGAGAAGCCTTCCAGCTTTCTTGCGCGAGTCGCAGCGCCGCGTCGCGCGCTTCGCGGACAAGGTCAAAGACCTTGCGCATCGCAGGGGGCACGCGCGTGCCGGCGTAGGCCGTCCACGTGATGTCGCTGTAGATGTTCTCGTCTCCCGGGAGGCGTGCCCACAGGTCCAGCAGCACCCAGTCACCGGGACGGATCGGCGTGGGCGTGCGCGTCGAAGGCTCGTAGTGCGGGTCGGCCGCGTGCGCGTTCACCGAGACGATCGGGCCGTCGGGCCACTCGAGCCCGCAGGCCTGAAAGCGCGAGCGGACAAACTCGGCGGCGTCAAACTCAAGAATCGTGCGCCCGGCCGCCAACTCGCGCCCGATGAACTGGAACGTTTCGTCCTTGATCTGGGCGACCAGCGCGCTGGCCTTGGCGTGGTTGGCGCGAGCCGCGGCGCCCCAGCGTGCGGCCGACACCTGCACGAGGTCCGCGCTGCTCACGACCTCAGCGCCCAGCGCGCGCGCCAACTCGACCACGCCCGCGGGCGTGATCGACATGACGGGCAGCGCGTCCTCGCCCGAGTACTCCATCGCGATCCTGCGCGCCCGACCCGAACCAGCCAGCGCCGGCCCGTGGGCGGCGGAGTGGGGACCAAGAAGCGAGCCGAGCACGTCGTGAAGCTGCTTCCATCCCGTGTAGACGCGGCGCTCCAGCCGCGCGGTCGAGGGGCTGCCCGCGAAGGCTCCTTCGTCGAGGCTCTGACAGACGAGTGTCGCCGGGCCGCTGCAGGGGATCAGCACGAACGACCGTCGGGTCACGTGCCGCCGCGTGCTGCCGGTGTGCGGGAAGAGGCGCAGGAAGACCGGGTTGGTGTTCCGAAAATCATGCAGCAGCCACCCGTCCACCCGCCGTTCGCGCATGAAAGCCTGCACGGTATCGAGGTCCAGCGCTCCGTCAGCCATCGGGACGTTCTCCCATACAGATTCCGCCCGCCCCGGGGGGGGAGGGAGGCTTGACGTACAGAGTAGACTAATGCCTTGCGCGGATCGCTCAGACGAGGACCCGCTCAACGAGAGGAGAGGTTTCCATGTCGATGCGTTCCGTCGTTGCCTTCACCGGCGTTCTCCTGGGTTCTGCTGTCGCCTCGGCTCAGGTCATCGATCCGGCCTTCCCCGCCTGCTACGGCGTGCGAAACCTTGGTACGCCGCCCGGTGTCCCGGCCAATCTGGGAGGCATCACCTTTAAGGCGGGCGATCCCGATGTCCTGCTCATCGGCGGCAACGCCAATGTCGGCTCGGGCGCGATCTACGAGATCCGCGTCACCCGCGACAGCGCGGGCCTTATCAACGGCTTCGCCGGAAGCGCGACTCTGTTCGCGTCCGCCCCGCGCATTGACGGCGGGCTCGCCTACGGGCCCGGCGGCGTGCTCTTCTTTGCGACCTACTCCGACCACACCGTCGGCCAGATCAAGCCCGGTTCCACCGCGCCCGACAAGGTGATCTCGCTGAGCAGCGTCTTCGGCACCGCCTTCCCCGGCTCCACCGGCACGCTGCAGTTCGTGCCGCAGGGCTTCCCCGGCGCGGGGCGCCTCAAGCTGGCTTCGTACAACACCGGCGACTGGATCGACGCATCCTTCGTGGCGGACGGCAGCGGCACCTTCAATCTTGTCGCGCCCGCCAATTCCTTCCGGGCACTCGGCGGCGGGGGGCCGGAGGGCATCGTCTACGTCGAGTCCGGCAATCCGGGCTTCAATGCCGACAGCGTGCTCATCTCGGAATACCGGCTCGGACGCATCTCCGCCTACGAGATCGATGCGCTCGGCGACCCTGTCGTCGCCACGCGCCGGAGCTTTGTCACAGGCCTGAACGGCGCCCTCGGCGGCACGCGCGACCCGCGCACCGGCAACTTCCTCTTCAACACCTTCGGCGGCGGCAACCGCGTCATCGTCATCAACGGCCTCACCTTCAACTGCCGTCCAAACCTCAACAACGACTGCGGCGTCGACCTCTCCGACTTCGGGCTCTTCGTCAACGCCTACCTCGTCTTTGACTGCACCGACCCCACCATGCCCCAGTCCTGCCGCGCCGACTTCAATCAGGACGGCTTCGTCGATGACGTGGACTTCGTGATCTTCGTCAACGCCTACAACGGCTTTGTCTGCGAGTGAGGCCAGAGTCGTCTCACCGCTCGCGCCGGGCGGCAATAATCCGTCCGTCGCGTCACCCCCGCGACTCATCACATCCGCAATCCGGCCAGGGGGGCTTGGCCAGAATCGGCGAATCGCGCCGAAGGGTTTTTCATCATGGCGAAGAACGCCCCCCAGTCCTCAAGCAAGACCTCCTGGACCAAAAAGCAACTCCTCTCCCGCCCCATCGAGCACATCGACATCACCGCCTTCGACGCGCGGCCGATCGTCGACTCGTACCGCAACATGGCGTACTCCAGCCGCACGCTCGCCAACGCGGCCGACATCTACTCCATGATGCTCAAGGACAAGGAGTGCGCCGTCATCCTGACCCTCGCGGGTTCGTTGATCTCGGCCGGCCTCAAGAAGGCCATCATCACGCTGCTCGAGAACAACATGGTGGACGCCATCGTCTCGACCGGCGCCAACATCGTCGATCAGGACTTCTTCGAGGGCCTGGGCTTCAAGCACTACATCGCCCCCGGCTCGCCCGAGGCCCCGCCGGTCGATGACATGACGCTCCGCAACTGGATGATCGACCGCATCTACGACACCTACATCAACGAGGACGATCTCCGCGACTGCGACGACACCACCTACGAGATCTTCAACGAGTTCGCGCCGGGCGCGTACTCCAGCCGCGAGTTCATCGAGGCGATGGGCAAGTACCTCGCCGAGAAGCACCCGAAGAACGAATCGCTCGTCAAGACCGCGTTCCAGAAGCGCGTTCCCATCTTCTGCCCCGCCTTCAGCGACTGCTCCGCCGGCTTCGGCATCGTGCTGCAGCAGACCGAGGCCATCGAGCAGGGCCGCGGGCAGGTCGCCTTCGACAGCGGCAAGGACTTCCGCGAGCTGACCGACATCAAGCTCGCCTGCCGCGACACCGGCCTCCTGATGCTCGGCGGCGGCGTGCCCAAGAACTTCGCCCAGGACATCGTGGTCGCCGCCGAACTGCTCAACGAGCGCAAGGGCGGCAAGGCCCGCGGCGACATCG